>OFGA01000324.1_pt1 | contig 42107 bp, 36 predicted proteins | sample 1521471 | NCBI WGS metagenome assembly OFGA01 (sample SAMEA3504086, study PRJEB24116) | mouse gut metagenome | biome: mouse gut; feature: mouse-associated habitat; material: faeces | place: Denmark | collected 2011 | reverse complement strand
CACAAATGCCGGAATATCCACACAGGAAATCCTTGACACATATACAGAACGGTGGGCAATCGAATTATTTTTCCGTCAGAGCAAAAACAGACTCGCGCTGGACAAATATCAGATCCGCTCACGGCAGGGAATCGAGCGGTACTGGCTGATTATGTCATTGGTTCATTACATGTGCTGTATGTATTCCGGGAAATACAATACCTTCGAGGAAGGATACTGGTATTTTCAAGATCAAGTCAAAACAGAGCGAATCGGTAATCTGCACCAGTTCATAAAAAATGGTGCGTCACTTGAAGCTGTTTTGAAATTGGTAGGGTAGTTTTGTGCAAATTTCTATATTTGCTCATTTATAGTATCTTACTTTCTTCCGTCAGCATAGCGCTAAACATGCCATAAGATAAATCCTGTTTCTTCGCCTCCCATGCTATTGCAACAATTTTCTGGTTATCTTTTAACATTTTTTACTCCAGACTGTAAATTACTGATAGTATTTAAAAATCAGAAATACCTGTCTAAAAATACTTTTATGTACGAACTGTCAATTCTTTTTGTAAGTTCCTGATATTCCTTCTAATCTTTCTGCATATCCCATAATTTTCCTTTTCACTAGAAGTCAGCCGCTGCAGTTTAGCTTCCAATAATTTGATTTTTGCTATTGTGTCCATATAAATTACCATCCTTTCTTTTATAAGTTACCTTGTTTTCTGCACCTATTGTAATGTCAGGCAAATTGCAACAATTCCCCCTTATCAATACCACCTGACCATTGGCCAGCCATTGTTGACACCTTTCGTAACCAGTATCTGGTGCAGATCAATGATACCATTGTGAAAAGTAGCCGCACATGCGGACAAATAGAGATCCCACATGCGGACAAATCTTTCATCAAACATTTTCCTCACCTGCTCCAGAGACTCTCTGTAATTTTTCTCCCAGCAAAGGAGCGTTTTATTGTAGTGAAGCCGCAAATTCTCCACATCCATCACATGGAAATCATCCTCAGCCATAGCATGTATCATTTCCCTAAGACTGGGTACAACCCCTCCTGGAAAAATATATTTCTTGATCCATGCGTCTCCCGGATGCTCTTTTAAGGCACTGATAAAATGCAGCAGGAAAGCGCCGCCGTCTTTCATAACCTGTGATACACTGTCGATAAAAAGCTGGTAATTCTCCCGGCCTACATGTTCCACCATTCCAACGCTCACAACTCTGTCGTACTGTTTTCCCTTTTTGGGAAGATCACGGTAATCCATCAATTCAACCGTTAAATCATCTTCCAGTCCTTCTTCTAAAATACGTTTTTGGAATTCTTTATACTGCTCCTGGCTCAGCGTTATCCCTGTTCCCTTCACCTTATATTTTTTTACGGCCTCTATGAGAAGATACCCCCATCCGCAGCCTATATCCAGAAGACTCATGCCTTCTTTTAAATTCAATTTTTGAAGAATATAATCTGCCTTGTTTACCTGCGCCTGGTAAAGGGTATCTTCCGGATTTTTAAAGTATGCGCAGGAATAGCTGAGTGTTTCATCCAGCCACAGCTTATAAAAATCATTGCCGATATCATAGTGGCTGGTCACCTCTTTTTCCTGGTTCTTTTTGGAAAGAGAAGTATGGATCAGCTTCTTCAGTGCGGTCTCATCTGTAGAAAACTTCCCCATCTGGCCCAGGAAAGCATCCAGCGCCTCGTAGAGATTCCCCTCAATTTCAATTTTCCCATCCATGTACGCTTCTCCCAAAGCAATGGATGTGCTGTTTAAAAGTTCGGAAACCGGGATCACTTCTTTAAAATCCACTACAAACCTGGGAACCCCGGCTCCAATCGGATATTCCCTCCCTTTAAACCGAAGTAAAAAAGGATTTTTATCAAATTTGCCCATAAATTGAACCATTGAAGCTTCTTCTAACTTTTCATTAATTTTTGATAACATAATCTTTCCTTTCTGAATTTTCGATCATTCCTGCTCCAGCTTGCCGATATAAAATGCATCCCTTTCTTTACCAACAGCCTTTCCAAGCCGTCCATAAGGAAAAGGTCTGTATTTTTCCGGATTCCACACAAAAAAATAACGCCAGACCAGCCATCACGATCATATCCTCCAATCAGGCACACATTTTGAATCTCTGCCCTTTCAGCCCGAATCCATGATTGTTGTCATCATCAAAGGGATAATAACCCCATGATGACTTCCAGAATAACAAATACCGGCGTGAGAAGGCATCCTTTTTATATTCTCCAATCTGTTTCAAAAGTGTTTTAAACATAAATGTCTTATTTTTTAACAATCTATGAAGTCTATTTCTTTATTGCGAAACCGGATGCATACCCTTACAGGCATCTTCAACCATGGAAACACATTTCTCAATGCCGAATACGCCACTGTCCAGACATAAATGGTAATTAATAGAATCCCCCCATTTTCTGTCCGTATAGTACCGGTAATGCTCCGCACGCAGTTTATCCCTCCTGCGGATCATATCTTCCATATTTTCCTCTGAAAACTGCCCTCTTTCCATACAGTGTTTCTTTTTAAATGCCATATCTGCATGGATAAAGACATTCAATACATCCTTTCTGTCCCGCAGGATATAATCAGCACATCTGCCTACTATGACGCTGGGACCTTTTTCCACAAGTTCTTTAATAACCTTTACCTGCGTAAAATAAAGCTGATCCTGCAGCGGCTGATAGTCTGCATAACTTCCCCTTCCCGCATACGCAACATGACGGGCGATATTAAAGAGCAGACTGCCATTCATATGCTCCCCTTGTTGTTCGATAAATTCTTGATGGAATCCGCTTTCTTTTGCAGCCATTTCGATAATCTCCTTATCGTAAAACGGCACATCCAGTCTCTTGGCCAGCTCGCTTCCAATGCTGTGTCCCCCGCTTCCGCATTGTCTGCTTATTGTAATGATTTTTCCCTGCATAAATAGATACCTCCTAAATTTTTTTCCAATATATCTTCAGCATGGCTAGGGCTGTTATAAATGCCAGCACATCTGCCAGCGGGCCTGCCCACAATGCCCCTTCCACCCCTAATGCCAGTGGCAGCAGTATCATTGCCGGGAGCAGATAAACAATCTGCCTTGACAGGGACAGCACCGTTGCCTGAGTGGGTTTTCCAATTGACTGGAAGAAAATGCCCGTTGCTATCTGCAGACCATTAATCGGACACGCCAGAAGGAAGATCCGAAAACATTTCACTGCAAATTCATTGTACAGTTCTGATTCTGAGCCAAAAATCTGGACAATGCTCATAGGCGCAAGCTGGAATACAATAAATGCTAAAATCAAAACGGCCGTTGACACGGTCAATACGATTCGGTATGTCTGCTTTACCCTGTCCTTCTGCCCGCTTCCATAATTATATCCATAAACAGGCTGTGCCCCGGTTGCCAGTCCAAGCAGGATGGCAGTGACAATCTGATTCACCTTCATGGTAATCCCTATGGTTGTCAGGGGAATATCTGCCCCATATTTCGATTCCGCTCCATAGGATACAAGTATGTTATTGGTAACTGCCGTGACCAATACAATGGCAATCTGCGTGATAAAACTGGATATCCCCAGACTGCTGATCTTCGCCAGGACTTTCCCTGAGATCCGGAAACATGTCTTATCCAGCTTTATACACTTAAATTTCCAGATATAAGCAAAATACAGGAAAGCATTCAGTATCTGTCCGGCAATGGTCGCCCATGCCGCACCCTTGACACCCCAGTGGAAAACGAAAATAAAAATCGGGTCAAGGATGATATTGGCAATACAGCCCACAAGCAGTCCCGCCATGCTGTATTTTGGACTGCCATCTGCACGGATCATGCCTGCCATCCCGGAATCAATGCAAAAAAACAGCATTCCAAATGAAATGATCCGTCCATAATCCATGGCATAAGGCAGAATGTCTTCTGTTGCGCCAAACAAGATGCACAAAGGTTTCAATAATAAGTTAAACAGAATGCAAAGAATGATTCCGGCAATTACCGTTACTGATATGGAGCATCCTATGCCTTTTGCTGCTGACCTTTCATCCCCTTCCCCCAGCTTCAGGCTCAGGTATGCTGCGGCGCCGTCTCCGATCAGCAGACTTATAGAAATTGCTATGACCGTCATAGGCATAACCACATTGGTGGCGCCGTTTCCAAGATACCCTACTCCATGTCCGATAAAAATCTGGTCAACAATATTATATAGGGCGTTGACCACCATGGAAATAATGCTTGGAACAGCAAACGTCAGTATCAGTTTCCCGACACGTTCTGTACCAAGCGGATTTGTTTTTGTTGCTGTTGTATCCATTTCTTTACCTCCTAAACTTTAAATGGAATGATAAACTATAAGAATTACATCCTATCCATACCTGTTTCCTTTTTCCGTCAATTCCATATTTTCCTGCATTTTGTCCAGAACATCATGAAAAATCTTCAGTTCTTCCGCTTCAATACCAGCCGTCAGCCTTTTTTCCAACAGGGCTATGTGCCTCTCAACCTGCTCTTTCATCTCCACAGTATGGCTGGTTGGCAGTATCTTTTTCAATCGGTCATCGCCGGAGACCTTTTCCCTCCGGATAAAATCCTGTGCCTCCATTTTCTTCAACAGTGTGGAAACAGACGCGCTCCGTATATTCAGTTCCTCCTCTATGTCTTTTTGATAAATTTCCCTGTCCGGATATGACATCAGGACAAAATCCAAAATTCGTATCTGCGTATCGTTTCTTCCTGTTGTAGTGTCAAAAACCCGCCTTATCTGGTTCGCCAGCCCCAGAACAGAACCAGCACACAGCTTTATATCCATAACTTCTGTCACCTGCCTTTCTTTTTTCTGTCAGCACAAATATTTCCTGAGCGCTCTGCAATATATTAAAACATACCTGCTCTTGATAGTGAAATGAAAATATGGTATTATCAATGACGAAAATGCAATAATCGAGGTGAAACCCATGAATACAGACCAGTTAAAGAGCTTTATCCAGGTTGCTGAAAACCTGAACTTTGCAAGAGCCGCCGAGATTTTAAAAATTACCCAGTCAGCAGTTTCCCGGCAGATCCATTCACTGGAAGATGAACTGGGAACAAAACTTCTGCACCGTACCACCCGGACTGTTACCCTTACCCCTGCCGGAATCAGTTTTCTGGAAGATGCAAAAAATGTCATGGGCAGGCTGGATGTCGCCAGGCAGAAGATACAGCGCCACCAAAGCACCAATATTCAGGTTTTAACCATTGGCTGCCAAAATGAAGCCAACCTCGACCTGCTCTGCAGAATACTGAAATCCTGTCGGGAGCAGATGCCGCAGCTTTATCCGTTTTTGAAAGTGATTCCCCACAGGTCTATTTTAAATCTCTTTTATCAGGATGAACTGGATCTGCTGTTTGGTTTCCAGGATGATATCCCGATAAAGAACGACACGATCTATACGGAATTATTCCGGATACCCCTGTGCTGTATCGTTCCCGCCGCACATCCTTATGCTGCCAGGTCCGAACTTGCAAAAGAGGAATTATATCTGGAGAATATTGTTGTCTGCAATTCCTATGCGATTCCTTCCAAAGTTGCGGAAATGCAAAATCAGATTTCACAGCATATTCCGCCAGAATCCACTTATATGTGCGAAAACCTGCAGGTGCTTCTTACCCTTGTAAGAGCCGGTTACGGCTGCTCTGTCCTTGCACAGATGAATTTTATAAATTCGGATATCTGTGCAATTCCTTTAAAAGGCAACGAGGATCTGTCCTATGGTGTCTTTTTTAAAAAGAGCTCACAAAGCCCTCTTCTGAAAAAATTTATTTCTATTGTGACAAATACGCTCTGCCCCTGATGGCAGATAGTAATACCTGAATAGTCCGGGACTGATCAGATACGATCATCAAATCCAGCCAACTACGAATAAAAAAGCAAAAACAGGGGTTGACTTTTTCACAAAAAGGTGTTAGAGTAAAAAATTATTAGGATATAAATATATGCTTGTCAGAGGACTTGCGATCAATATGATTGTTGAAGTGGGATAAGATCCAATGGATTTTATCCCACTTTTTTTAATTTAAAGGAGGTATTATGTTATGAATCCCAAAGCAAAGCAATTATGCAGCTATATCTTTCCGGCTGTAGGAAGCCTGTTTGTCACTTATCTGTATAATGTCATGGATGGTATTTTCGTAGGCCAGGGAGTCGGTTCAGCCGCTTTAGGCGCTGTCAATATCGGCGTTCCATTCATTACATTCGCTGTAGCCATTGTCGCAATGTTCCCCATGGGAGGTGCCACTATTATTGCCATCAGAATGGGACGGGATGACAAGGATGGGGCAAATAATGCTTTCATGACAGCCTTAACACTGACTGTCATGACAGCAGTTATTCTGACAGCTGTCGGAACTGTTTTTTCACAGCAGATCGTGGATTTAAGCGGCGCGCGTAAGCTGGGGGAGGAAATGCGCAGGATGTCGGCAGACTATCTTTTTTACTATTCCGCATTTTCACTTCCCATGCTGATGAGCAACTGCCTTTCCGTATTTGTCCGGAATGACGGTTCCCCTACCCTATCCTTCGTGGGTATGTGTGCAGGGGCAGTATCCAATATCTTTCTTGACTGGCTTTTTATTTTCCCGCTTCAGATGGGCGTGATTGGGGCTGCTGTTGCCTCTGGATTGGGACAGATTGTCTCACTTCTGGTTCTGCTGTCCCATTTCATCCGTAAACATGGAAATCTCAGGATTCGACGTTTTACAATACAGCCTGTGCTGATCAGGAAGATCTGCAAGCGCGGCGCTCCCGAAGCTGTCACACAGCTTACCACCCCGGTCACAGCCCTGTGTTATAATTTGGTTCTTGCCGGTCTGGCAGGCGATATCGGGGTATCCACCTACAGTGTCCTAAGTTTTATCTATTCTCTGGCAAATGCGGTTCTTTCCGGTGTGGCGCAGGGATTACAGCCGCTTTGGGGCAACAGTTATGGAAAACAGGATACAAAAGAAATCAACGACTATTTCCGCTTTGGCATGGCAATCAATCTTGTGCTGTCAGTTCTGGTTTCTGCAGGTCTGATTCTCTTTGATGAACCAGCCATCCGCATTTTCAGCCAGGACATGGAGCTGATAAATGCAGCCTCCAAAGCATTGCCGGTTTTTGCCCTGTCCTTTATTCCCATGGCTTTAAATCTGGTCTACACCTCACTGCTTTATTCCACGAAAAGGACAAAGCAGTCGGATATCATTGCCATATGCAGGGGAATCGTAATAAAAGCTATCGCCATATTCTGTATCCCTGTTATTTTTGGAAGCAAAACAATCTGGACAGCCCCGCTCGTTGCTGAAGTGATTACATTTGCCATTGCGGTTATTCTTACAAAGAATACAAAACTGATTTATCAGTAGATTATAAAACAGGAACCGGACAGGACATGGTGCTGTCCGGCCGGTTCCTATATGTTTTTACAGATTATGTTTCTATGCTATTCATTCACATTCATTTCACGAATGCATTGCCGAACCTTTAAAACCATAGATGGCGCAACTGATAATTCATCAATTCCCATTTTCATAAATTCTTTTGTCAATTCCAAATCCGCTCCCAGTTCACCGCAAATCCCTACCCGCTTACCAGCCGCATGTGCATTATCTGCCGTCATTTTAATCATTTTCAAGATTGCTTTGTGGTGCGGGTTGTAAAAATCATCAAGTTTATCGTTTTGGCGGTCTATTGCCAACGTATATTGCGTCAAATCATTGGTTCCAATGCTGAAAAAATCTACGAAAGGAGCCAATTCATCACTGATCATAACTGCCGCAGGCGTTTCTATCATAATTCCCTGTTCCGGTATCTGATAAGGGATTCCTTCTGTATCCAGTTCCTTGCAGACATCTTCCAAAATATCGTGAATCTGTTCTACTTCCCATACCGCAGTGATTATCGGATACATAACAGATAAATTGCCATATACTGATGCACGAAGCAGCGCCCGCAGCTGTATCCTGAATATATCTGTCTGTTTCAGACAAATCCGAATCGCACAATACCCCATACCTTTTCCTTCATGAATCAATCCAAATCTTCCCCATTAGAGGCAATTACTTTCTGATACCAGTTAAAAGAAGCCTTTTTACTTCTCTTGAGCGTTCCCGTGCCATCATCATCCTTATCTACATAGATGAAACCATACCGTTTCTTCATCTCTCCTGTAGACGCGCTGACCAGATCAATGCATCCCCATGCCGTGTACCCCAAAAGTTCTACTCCGTCTATATCTACAGCATCTATCATCGCTTTGATGTGTTCACGCAGATATTCGATACGGTAGCCGTCCTGAATCGTACTCGGCCGACGGCATATCCACTGCCCCAAGTCCGTTTTCCACAATGAATAACGGTTTTTGATACCTGTCATACAGCGCATTCATCGTGATACGCAGTCCCAATGGATCAATCTGCCATCCCCATTCGATTGCCTTCAAATAAGGATTCTTTAAAGTAGCAAATGCATTTCCGGATGTTTTTTCACCCGCTTCCAGATCCGCGCTCGTCAAGCGGGAAGAATAATAAGAAAAAGAAATGAAGTCTACAGTATTTTCCCGATCCTTCTCCATGGATTTCCATACATCCTCCGGTGCACAAGTATTCGCATAGGTATTACCTGCCGCCAGCATACACCCGCAGCACTGGAATTCTGTGGTCATTGCAGCTTTGTACCTCGGTATTATAAGTTATATACTGAAAAACCAGCCTTTCATAAAGTGACCGGAACGCCGCACTGAAATCCCCCAGGTAATTGGGGCTTCCAATAATCAGCCCATCTGCTTTCCTGATTTCCTCAAGTACGGGAGCCAGTCCATCTTTATAAATACACCGACCAAGATTCTTTTCCCTTTTACACCCAAAGCATGATATACAGCCAGTAAACTTCTCTGTTTTGTAAAGGTCTGTTTTTTTAATATATGCCCCTGCACTTTCAGCGCCTTTTGCCGCTTCCATCACAATCATGTCTGTATTCCATCCTTTATGCGGACTGGCAGGGAATCATTTTTCGTTGGCCTGTTTTATGTGTTTTGACGCAAACCAGCAGAAATCGTGTCGTTAATATGCTTTTGTACCTGTTCAGGCGTTTCATCAAAATCATATTTTATCCACTGATAGATGATTCCGAAATATCCATAGATAAAAAAGGACATAAGATACGAGGCTTGCTTGTCGTATGTTTCCCCTGATGGTATCAAATCCTCAAGCGCACGCATAATAACGGAAATAAGATTATTGTAATAGAGCATTGAAAACAAACGCCTATTATCATATATGAATGCTGTCAAGTCAGCTTCTTTTCCCTGCTCATCGTTTTCGGGCTTATTAGAATACTGCTCCCATTCATATTTTATCTTGAAAAGAAGCATTTCCTCTTTACTGTTTTTGTTTTCAAAATATCTGTAAAAAGTAGTTCTGCCAATGTCGGCTTCCTTGCAAATCAAGTTTACATTGATTGTATCAAAGTCTTGGGTTTTCATCAGTTTGATAAGTGCGTCTGCAAGACATAGTTTCATAAATGCTGTTTGATTTTTCTTCATAAAGGAACAAAACCCCCTTTTTTGTACCGCATAGTGTGATGGCAGTATCATTTTTACTGATTCGCATTGACGCTCAATGCAGCCGTCATTATAATATGGCTTGATTGAAACAAGTGTTTTATATTATGACACTTGTTCCAAAATTATTTTATCGAAAACAGATTATTCTGTCAAGCGGAAGGAGATTTATTTATGAAAAAAATCTTGAAAATAGTGGGGCTTGTGATTTTAGTGATTATCATTTCAATCGTCCTTATAGCGGGATTCCTGCTGATTAAAAACTACATTGATTCCTGGAAGCCTTGGCTGAAAAAGGATTACTACAATCAGTTCCAGTCTGATTCGGAATTAGAGAAAAAGTATGCGGGACTTGGTGGTTATGAAGTATCCAGCGAGGCAGTTAAATCCGAGGATAAGACGATAGGGAATATCCGTATTTGGTATCCATCTGAAATGAAGAATAGTCAGGATGATTATCCAATGGTAGTTGTTGTAAACGGCAGCAATACAGCGGCATTAAACTATGAAGCTTATTTTGAAAGGCTTGCTTCCTGGGGATTTATTGTTGTTGGTAATGATGACAGACAGTCGGGAATAGGAATATCCACCTCACAAACCCTGGATTATATGTTGGAGCAAAACCAAAATCCCGACAGCCTGTTTTATGAAAAAGTTGATACCACAAATATTGGGATTGCCGGATATTCACAAGGTGGTGCGGGTGCGGTCAGGGCGGTAACTGAATATGAGAACAGTGGTCTGTATAAAACAATTTTTACGGGCAGTGCAGCCCATTCCTGCCTTGCACAGATGTGGGGAGGATATGACGCTTCTAAAGTGTCAATTCCATGGTTTATGACTGCTGCTACCGGAAATTCTGATGATACTGGTGCAACGGACGCAACCAGAGAGTGGCTCGGTGTTGCCCCGCTTTCATCTTTGGTTGAGAATTACAATGCTATGTCAGACGATGTATTTAAGCTTCGTGCAAGGGTTGCAGGCGCAGAGCATGAGGAAATGCAGATGAAGACCGACGGATATATGACGGCGTGGATGCTGTACCAGTTACAGGGAGATGAAGAAGCCGGTAAAGCATTTATAGGCGAACATGCAGAAATCCTGAGCAACTCTAACTGGCAGGATATAGAGAAAAACAGATGCAGCTTTTCATCAGCCTGTTAAATCCTTCGGATTTGTTCTGGAACTGTCCTTTTGTAAAATCCTCATAATCTTGTTCCCTGATCTGCTCCCGGTATTCTTCCTCACTGGTACTGCTTTTATTTTTAGAGAAAACATATTTATTATTCAAACCTTTTAACGATTGCCTGCTATCGTTAAAAGTCCAGCTAAGAAATGTCAATAGGTAAAAGGAATGCACTGGTCAACAAAAATTGGACACTTAAATTGTATTTTTTGCATACAATCTGAAATTACTGTACGGCCGCATATGTTTCCCTGTACTGTCTGGGTGTCAGATATCCCAGTGCGTACGCCGGCCGTTCCTCGTTGAAAAATTTTATATATGCTTCCATCTCTTCCGGAACGTTTTCGCCCTGCAGATGAAAATCTGTAAACAGTTCTGGCTTTATCCATTCATTGATTGACTCCATTGCTGCACTGCCTGCCGGTGTTCCGGCACGCGGCATGGAATATATGATGCCGCAGCACGGCGCAGATGCAAAAGAATGTTATCAGGTTCGATTTTATTCTTACGGGCTTTTCGGATTGCTGGATGAATGGATCAAACGGGGTTTTAAGGAATCACCGGATGAAATGGTGCAGATTTTCTATCAAATGATTGATGATGAAATTGAAATAATAAAGAAAGATTTCAGGAAGTACTGAAAAAATACATTTTTTACAGCAGTTATAATCGGCAAAACAATTTAATATCAAAATAACAGCGTAAAGGCGCATGGAACAGTAAATTGTAAACCATGCGTCTTTTTTTGCGCCCAAAAGAAGAACTATCATATTAATCATGCTTTCCGAAATAAGACCATTACTTTCTGTTCGCGTAATAATCCCAGATGCTGTTCAGGGCATTGCGTGCAGAAGATGAAATCCCAAGATTCAGGCGGACCTGGCTCAGGCTGCCTGTATTCTGGCTTAACAGGCTGCTGTTTTCCTCACTGACTGCTGACAGAAACGCTTTATATGCCTGCTGCCTGATTCCTGATTCTGCATGCTCCGCTCCGTCTGCCTGTGAAGCTGCTGCATCCGAATGGTATACGGTCTGTGCTTTAAAATCCCGCAGGCTGCTCCAAATCTCTGTAGATGCTGCCATAAACCGGCTGTGTGTCTCATAGGCATCCTTCAGCATTCCAAGCTCCTGTTCCTTTGTTATCTCATAAGAACTTCCATCTGCCGCAATCGCATACTCTTTCTGGCGGTCAGGCGCAGCATGCTTTTCTTCGATACGGTCTTTTAACAGCTGATAGGCACAAGCCATCTGATTGACATAGCTGTCAAACGAGTCTGTCCCTGTTCCACCTGTTTTTCCAAGCTTTTCCTTTAATGCATCTACGCTCGCCTGTGAATAATCCTTTGTTACAAATTCATCCGAAACGGAACCGCCTCCCAGCTCTGACATAATCTTTTCAAAATCATTCAGAATGCCATAAAAGCCTGGGTTCAAAGGGGAAAGCTTTCCGATATCCGCAGTCTGCCCCAGGACATTTTGTACAGATATTTTTTCTTTCAGGGCTTTGCGTCCTTCCTCTGAAATGTCTGCGCTGTCACCCCTGTATGGATTTGCTGCGCTGGTTTTATCCTTCTGCTGCATGCGCTGTTTTATTTTACCAGAATCTATCTGGCAGGAATCAAATGTTACTCTGTGCAGGCTGTTAATTTCCATGATTTTATTTCCTTTCTTATCTTACATGCATGGCAAAAACCCAAGATGTACCGGGCTGCATTTCGGATTTTTGTCCCGTATGCATCCACAGGCTTTCCCATCTTTTCCAAACATATCGGAACAGTCCTGGAAATTTATAACACCTGCTGCATGAATGGAACGTCTGCCTGCATGAATGGAACGAAGGCTGTCTGCAATGGAATCCAAAGTGAAAATCACATCACCCGCGCTGCCAGAAAGCAATCCGGACAGCCGCAGCCATTCCATTTCCAGGCTTTCCCCCTGCCAATTGTCTGCCGATTTATTCCCCGCCATTGGCCTTCCTGGAAAACTCCTTTACAGCCGCGCTGACATCTTCCCCATTCCCGATTTTCTGAAGCATCTTCCACCATTCCTCACGCGCCCGGGCCCAGCCTGGCGTAACCTGGTAATAATCTCCCATATACTGCATAAATCCGCTGTATTCGGTCATCAGCTGGTCATTTTCGTAAATGTCATCGATATCCCGCACCGGCCAGAACGAAGAAGCCAGTACTGCCCGCCTGTAAACATCGTCATTCTGTGTCATATAACGGATAAATGCCTCTGCCGCTTCCACCCGTTTTTCATCGCCATTATCAAAAATACCGAATCCCCAGATTCCGCCCTGAAGGGCAGGTTCCCCGTCACTGGATGGAAATGCCATCGGAAAGATTTCAAAATCCAGTTCCGGGTTATTCACCGTCTGGGTAATCTCAGCCGAAGCATTCCAGCAAAACGCCATAGCCAGCTCCCCGCTGCAAAACGCGGCTATCTCATCCAGGGAAGCCATATCCGGCTCAAAGACAATGCCGTCAAGCTCCTGCAGCAGCTTTAACGCTTTTCGGTTCTCACTGCTGTCAGCCGTATAAACGCTGTGTGCTTCGTCGGTGAATGTCCCGCCATACAGGTTATTTACAAGTGCACGCGTCCCCTGGTCGCCGCTCTGGTTTTTGCAGTAAACCGCACCGGCACGCTTATGCCCGTATGCAGCAATCGCCTTTACCGCTTTGATAAATCCCTGCGTAGTCCAGGTATGCGTTTCTTCATCGATATATTTCAGTGCCCCGGCTTCCCGGAACAGGTCATAATTAATTGCCATGCAGTGGGCCGTCATGCAGACCGGAAATTCATAATAAGCACCGCTGCTGTGCTGGCAGGCTTTACGGATATTATCATAAATTTCCCCGGCCTGCGGCGAATCCCACAGGCTGGATAAATCTGCCAAAAGCCCCTGGTCTCCCCAGCCTGCCACAAGCCGCTCCGGCCCTTCAAATACCAGGTCTGGCAGGCTGCCGTTTTCTGCCGCCTTTTTGATTTTTTCATCCCCGGTATTATAATCCAGGCATTCCACATTTACATGAATCTGCGGATATTCCTTATGAAATCCGGTAATCAGCTCGGAAACCGCAGTCAGTTTTCCCCAGTTTCCAACCGGAAACGTCCACAGGGAAATTTCTGTTTCCTGCTGCGCGCCTTTGTGTATCTCCTGCGGCTCTGTTACGGCATTGCTGCTGCACGCAGACAGCACTGCTGCCGCAGCCAGCGCCACACATGCCCATACTGTTTTTTTCAAAGCAGAATCCTCCTTTATCCCAGATACCGGCTCATCAGCATCATCAGTTCCATAATGTCATAAGGCTTTGCGGCATGGGCATTCATCCCGCAGTCCAGGCATTTTTGAATATCATCCTCAAATGCATCCGCACTGACTGCAATCACCGGCACCTTTGCCGCATCGCTGCGTGCCAGCCCGCGGATTGCAGCTGCCGCTTCGTACCCTGTCATAACCGGCATCCGCAAATCCATTAAAATAATATCATACCAGCCTTCCGGGGAATGTTCAAATTTTTCCACGCAGATTTTCCCGTTTTCCGCACGGTCCAGCTCCATGCCCAGCTCCGAAAGCATGGACTGGCCGATTTCCCAGTTCAGCTCGTTATCCTCCGCAAACAGGACGCGCCTGCCCGTAAAGTCCATCATATCCCCGGATGCTTCTTCCGGCTCCTGCACGGCTTCTTCCACAAACGGACGCAGGCAGTCATAAATCCCGGACCGAAACAGCGGTTTTGAGGCAAAGCCGTTTACCCCGGCCTGCAGCGCCCGTTCTTCCAGTTCGTCCCAGTCCCCGTCGGAAAGCAGAACCAGCGTAAATGCTTCGCCAAAGCGGCCGCGCAGCTGAGCCGCGGCCTCAATGCCGTCCATCCCCTGGATATCCCAGTCCAGCAGCACAATCACAGCTTCCCCTTTAAGGCTGTATTCTTCTATCTTATGCATAAGCTGCTCCATATCCTGCACGCATTCTGCATGCAGCCCGATGGACGCCAGCGTGCTTTCCGTATTTTTCAGGCTTAACGCGTCATCATCCGCCACAAGCACCTTCTTTTCTGTCAAAAGCAGCTCCTGGTCTTTATGTACGATTTCCATATCGATGGAAATATAAAAATCACTGCCTTCCTGCGGCTCGCTTTCCACACGGATGCTGCCGCCCATGGCGTCTACAATATACTTTGTAATCGCCATTCCCATGCCCGCGCCCTCGCTTTTTTCCACGCGTTCATTGTCTTCCCTTGCAAAGGCGTCAAAAATGCGCGTGAGGAACTCCTTCGCCATCCCAATCCCGTTATCCCGGACGTGCAGGCAGGAGCGGACATACGCGTCTCCCTTTGGCGACGGCTCCTCGGACAGAAACATCTGGATGCTGCCGCCCTTTTGCGTAAATTTTACGCAGTTGCCGAGGATATTGAGTAAAATCTGGCTTAAGCGCACCCGGTCTGTGCAGACGTTTTCATGTTGGATATCCTGGACATAAATATTAAAATGCTGCTCTTTTTCCTTCACCTGCGGCTGGATAACCGTCATAATATTCTGCATGACCTCCGGCAGGGAAAGCGGCTCCATATTCAGGATAAAACCGCCGTTTTCCATTTTTGCCATATCCAGCATATCATTAATCAGGCCGAGCAGATGGCGGCTGGAAACACCGATTCGTTTTAAGCACACGCGTATGCGCACGGTATCATCCAGGCTGTTCATCGCAACTGCCGTCATGCCCATAATGCCATTCATCGGCGTGCGGATATCATGGCTCATATTGGAAAGAAACTCGCTTTTGGCCCTGCTTGCAAGTTCCGCCGCATGCCGCTCCGTTTCCGCGGCCTGGTACGCTTTATTCAGCTCGCGCATCTGCCGCCTGGTCAGCCGGAAATACCAGCCAAATGTCAGAAGCAGCACACATAAGATAAGCCCGCAGCCTGCCACGGAGCAGAACGTCCACCGGTCTGCTAACTGCTCGACCGTCCTGTCCAGCGTGCTGTAGGGCATATGCAGCAGCAGGTACCATTCCGAAGCAGGAAGCGCCGTGCCATACAGGTTCCACCGCTTTCCCCCTGACTCAATTTCGCCGGAATAATCCTGGCCGTTTTCCACGGACTGCTGCAGCTGTGCCGCACACTGCTCCTCCCAGCCTGCCTGGCTGAAATAATTGCCGCTTTCCACATCCTCGTTGTGCATGATAAACGTCCCGTCCCTGCGGATAATGGAATAGTCCACCATGCTGCTGTCAACATTGACCGATAACGTATCACTCAGATAGCTGGCCGGAAGCCCGGCCACAAGCGCAGCGCTTTTCCTGCCATCCCCTATTTCGTAAGCTGCCGGAACCCCAATCAGTACAATGCGCCTGCCATGTTCATCGCGCCCTGCACTGACATTGTTCTTGCCGCCCCTGACAGACCGCTGCAGTGTCTGGGGTTCTTCCAGCTCCACCGCGGGGCCGTATATAATCTGAAACTCCCCTTCGTCGGTATAAAATGCCAGATATTCAAAGCCTCTCGACCTGGCATAGTACGCAAGCTCCAGCTTCAGGGCATCCAGCTCCCTCTTGCGTGCCTGGGAAATCGCATCTGCCAGCGCCCCGACCTGTGCAAGGCGCAGCTCGATAGTCGTCCCAAAATGCGCAGCAACCTGCCTGCTCATGCCCGACATGTAAATAACACCAATATCCTTAATCGCATCCGCACCCATACGGTTCATCCACATTGTCTGGACGTTAAACACAATCATACAGAACACGGATGCCAGAATAAAACTGGCCGCCAAAAAATAGGTCGTTTTACGCCTCATAACCAAAATTCCCTCCTGCTGCATTCTGTCAGCCAGAACCCGGCTGCTCCATTTCGTCCTGCCTGTTTTGGCACTGTATCTATTATAAGATATTCACCTTTCATTTTCAATACAGAACATGCAGATTCGGTACATTTGGAATCTGTTTTAGTTACAGTTCACACAGCACTTCCCATTCGCAAAGCGAATATTTGCCCGAACCAGACACCCCGGCCACTGCCACAAATCCCACTCTGGCAGCGGATAAATCCACCCGGCCATCTTGCCGGAAAACGAAGCTGATTTTATTTCCGGCCCTTGAAAATCTGAGCCAATCCGGTACAATAGAACATAAAGACTGGTTCAAACCGGACTGCGCAAAGGAGGAATTTCCATGAGCATGATACATGTACAGCACCTGACCCGGGATTACGGCCTGGGAAAAGGCATATTTGATGTGTCTATCCAGGTGGAACAAGGCGAGGTCTTTGGTTTTCTCGGCCCGAACGGCGCCGGCAAAACGACCACAATCCGCCATTTGATGGGTTTTGTCCGCCCGGCAGCAGGCAGCTGCCAGATTGGCGGGCTGGACTGCTGGGCAAAACGGGATGAAATCCAGAAAAGACTCGGCTATATCCCCGGGGAAATCAGCTTTTTTGATGATATGACCGGCAGGGATTTCCTGAAATTTATGTCGGATTACCGCAGAATCGGAAAAGACAGCCGCATGCAGGAGCTGCTTGAACGGTTTGAATTTGACCCGAGAGGCAGAATCAAAAAAATGAGCAAGGGAATGAAGCAAAAGCTTGGCATTATCTCTGCCTTTATGCACGGCCCTGAGATACTGATTTTAGATGAGCCGACCAGCGGGCTGGACCCTGTCATGCAGAACCGTTTTATTGAACTGCTTTCAGAAGAAAAAAAGAAAGGCAGGACCATCCTGCTGTCAAGCCATATTTTCGAAGAAGTGGAACGCACCTGCGACCGTATCGGCATTATCCGAAACGGAACGCTTGTGGCCTGTGACCCGGCTGAAACCCTGCGGGAACGCCATATGCGTACTTATACCGTCCATCTGGATTCACCGCAGGAGGCAGCAGACTTTGCACGGGACTTTCACGGCATCCGAAACGAAACTTCAAATGGAACGGATGTTACCGTCACGGCAAAACAGAGCCTTGAAGCAATCTTTCTGAACTATTACGGGGGTGGAAAAAATGCTTAATATGACCTTATACAGGCGGGAAATGAAAGGAAGCCTGAAATTACTCCTTATATTCGCTGCCATTATAACCATGTATGTGACAATCATAATCAGCATGTATGACCCCAAAATGATGGAAACACTGGACAGCTTTTACGAAATCATGCCGGAGCTGATGGCGGCGGTTGGAATGAGTACCGGGGCGGCAAGCCTGTCTGGCTTTCTGATTTCCTACCTCTATGGATTTATCCTGCTCGTGTTTCCGATGGCATTCTGCATTCTGCGCGGAAACGGCCTTATCGCAAAATATACGGACACAGGTTCCATGGCCGCCTTATTAGCAGCACCCATAAAACGCAGAACCGTCGCCGTGACGCAGATGTCTGTACTTATCAGCGGCATACTGCTGCTTATTGTTTATACATCCATACTGGAAATTGCAGCAGCGCAGGCTTATTTTCCGGGCGAACTGGCCGTAACAGAGCTTTGTGCATTAAATGCCGCCCTGTTAAGCCTGCACTTATTTATCGGGAGCATCTGTTTTCTGGCTTCGTGCCTGTTTTCCGATACAAAATACAGCATTGCCTTCGGCGCAGGCATTCCGGCACTGATGTACGTCCTGCAGATGCTGGCAAATGCCGGCGAACAGGCAGACGTGGTTAAGTATTTTACGTTTTTTACCCTTTTTGACGCATCTGGCATGGCAGCGGGCGAAAACAGCGCTGTCCTTGGCATGCTGGCATTGCTGGCCGGCGCTGCCGCCCTTTATATGGCAGGGATTGCCGTATTCTGCAAAAAAGACCTGCATATCTAGAACTCAGCCTGCGGCTGTTTCCACGCTTTACACAGCCGCAGGCTGCTTTTCAAATTCCGCAAGCTTTTGCTGAAGCCGCTTTTTTACATCTGCATCCGCAAACGACGTCTGTATTGCATTTCTCGTCAGCTGCAAAATCTCATCGTCACTGACTGCATACGTTTTCTGGATAAAAACCAGCTCGCCTGTCAGAGAGGTGCGGCTTACCGTGCGGTTATCCGTATTGATGCTGACTGCAATGCCGGCATCTAAAAATTCCCGCAGCGGATAATGTGCCGTGCTTTCCACCGCTTTTGTCTGCAGGTTGCTGACCGGGCACATTTCCACGCCAGTCCGGGCCCGGGCCAGCTTTTCCTGCAGCGCGGGATTCCCGCGCATCGCAATGCCGTGCCCAATCCTTGCAGCCCCGGCCCGCAGGGCATCCTCGATATTCGCCGCATTCCCGCATTCCCCGGCATGAATGGTAAACGGCATCCCAAGCCGGCAGACTTTTGCAAACAGCTCCATAAAACCGGACATCGGATAACGCGCCTCGTCCCCGGCCAGGTCTGCCGCACAGACACCGCTGCCCAGAAAACGGCTGGCTGCCTTTATCATCTCATAATTCTGTTCCTGCGTATGGTGGCGCATTGCACAGACAATGACATTGTATTCCGTGCCAGACTCCCTGCGCCCGCGTTCCAGGCCCCGCAGCAGTGCCGCAAGCACCTGCTGCGTCCCCATCTGCGCTGTCACGGACAGCAGCGGGGCAAACCGGATTTCGGCATAGCAGACCTGCTCTGCGCTCATTGTTTTTAAGATATCATGTCCCGCGCCTTCCAGCCCTTCTTCGTCCATCAGGCAGGAACACGGCAGTGCAAATTTTTCCAGATACTCCGCCAGGCTGGCACAGTCATCCGGCACAGACAGCTCCTGCGGTGACACCTCCCTGCCCAGCCGCTTTTCCAAAAAGGCCCTGCCCAGAGAACCGTCCAGATGGCAGTGCAGTTCTATTTTAGGCATTTTCCCAAGTTCCCCTGCTGTCATAACCAATCTCCCCTTTCCAAAACTTATATATATCAGCCCTTATATTCCTGTTCATATGCCGGTGCAGGCCCGCCGCCTGCCAGTACTTCTTTGCCGGTAAATGCAAACCCGTATATCCGGATATTTTCCCTGCGGATTCCCTTTGCTTCCAGCTCTGCAAAATATTTCTTTTCGATAATCTGACGCAGCGCTGCATCGACGGTGTCCTGCAGGCTTTGCTCCTTATCCGCGTCCATCACTTTAAATTCCAGAATCATCCCGTCATCAGCCGGATTCAGCGGCAGCAGCATAACGTCATACCTTCCAAATCCGCTTTCCCGGTTTGACGAAATCACATAACGGCTCCTGAGCCCTGCAATCAGGCCGAGGACAAATCCATGATAAAAATTTTCATGAATTCTGGATTTCGAAAACTTTTTCCCAGTATCATAGCAGCTGAGTGTATAAAATAAAATCTCATTTAAATAAGCATTCATCCTTTGGATATCGCCGGATAACAGCGCTTCTTTAAAATCACTGTACTGACAGGACTCATCTGAAAACCAGTCCAGAAACATCTGGCCGAACATTTCCTGCACTTCAAAATTCACAATGGCCAGCGTATATTCTTCCCTGCCGTCCCGCCGGCAGCAGCCTGTCACTTTCAGATAGCCGCATGCTGCCAGAAGGCTCCAGACAGCATCCGGCCTTCGTCCCAGCTGGCTGAATACAAACTGCTCATCCATGGATGTGCAGATGTCCTTCCCATGCATCAAGTCTTCCATGCAGATTTTAATATCTGTATTTCCTTTCCGAATCAAATCCGCTGCCAGGGTATTGGAGCTGGTATTCATCCAGAATGGCCTTAGTTCCTTTTCATCCAGATAGCTGATAACAGACCACGGATTATAAATATTGTCGCTGTTTCCAAACCGGAATCCGTCATACCATTTCTTTACCTCATCCCTTGTGTCCTGCAGGCCGAATTCTTCCAGTGCCTGAAACACCTCATCTTCGGTAAATCCAAACGCTGTTTCGTATTTTCTGGATGTTGCCGTAATTACCTTCAGATTATTCAAATCCGAAAAAACAGACTCTTTGCTGACCCTCGTCACTCCGGTCAGGACAGCCCGCTCCAGAAATGGATTGGACTTAAACGAGGCATGGAACAGGCTGCGGATAAACCGTGCCATTTCGTCCCAGTACCCGTTCATATACGCCTCCTGCATCGGTGCGTCATACTCATCCAGCAGGATAACCGTTTTTCTGCCATAATACTTATACAGATACCGGGAAAGCTGGCTGAGTGCTTCCGTCGCATCCGCGTCGTCCATATCTGCCGAAATCCTCCGGAAAAATGCTTCTTCTTTTTCATCCAGAAATCCTTCCTGCAGCAGAAAATAAAAATCCGAATACAGGTTTACAATCATCTGGCATATTTTTTTACGCGCCGTATCATACCGGTGCTCCTTAACCGCAGCAAAGCTTAAGAAAATAACCGGATAGGTTCCCTGCAGGCGCTGGTATCGTTCATCCTGCCAGACTGCCAGGTTTTCAAACAGCCTTCCCCTGCCTGCATCACGGATGGAAAAAAAATCCCGCAGCATATGCATGGCCAGCGTTTTTCCAAACCGCCTGGGCCTTGCAATCAGGGTCACGGTATCTTCACTTTCCCACCATTCTTTAATAAAATTCGTTTTATCGACATAAAAGCAGTTTTTTTCTATCAGTTTCCCAAAATCCTGCTCTCCAATCGCAACTGTCCTTGCCATAACATTCCCTCCGCCAGAAAATCCTGCTGCCCTTATCCCATGCACTGCTCCAGGATTGCGAGCCCTTCCTGCATCTGCTCTTTTGTAAGGTTTCCAAAGCCCAAAAGCAGCACCGGGCGTGCACCGGGACTTGCAAACCCCGCCGGACAGCACCCGGACATTCCCTGTACATCCAGGCCAAAGGCTTTTGCCCGTGCAATTATTTCCGCTTCTGTACGCACGCTGTCTATCTCCACGGCAATGTGCAGCCCCGCATGGTCCCCGTATATGCGGTGTACCCATGGCCTGCCTTTTAGCAGCTGCATCAGGCAGTCATGCTTTCCTTTATAAATGCCGCGCATTTTGTTTAAATGCCGTTCAAAATACCCGCAGCTGATAAAACGGCAGACCGTCATCTGCTGGATTCTGGACACCGTAGAAGCATAAAACCCGCAGTTCCTGTGATACAGCTCCACCAGCTGGCTGGGCAGCACCAGATAGCTGATGCGGATAGACGGCATAATGCTGTTGGAAAACGTGCCCAGGTAAATGACCGTGCCGGCCCGGTCCATGCCCTGCAGGGACGGTACCGGCCGACCCTTGTAGCGGAACTCACTGTCATGGTCGTCTTCGATAAGATACCGCCCGTCCCCCGCTCCTGCCCATGCCAAAAGCTCCATCCTGCGGCGCAGCGGCATGACACAGCCAAGCGGAAACTGGTGCGACGGCATGACATACGCAAGCGTCACGCCGCAATCCTGCCGGTCAGTCCCTGCGAATGCTTCCGGGATTCTGTCCGCCTGCATTCCATCCGCATCCATTGGCACTGCTGCCACCGGACAGCCCGCATTGCGGAAGGTATCATAAGCCTGCAGGTAGGTCGGGCTTTCCATAACCACCCTGCAGGGGCCGCCCAGTATCTGCAGGAGCATCTGCAGCAGGTATTCGTTTCCGGCCCCGATAATCATCTGTTCCGGCTCACAGCGCACGCCCCTGGCATGATGCAGATAGGAAGCAATTTCCTTCCGCAGCGCATATTCCCCCTGCGGCTCTCCCGGGCGCAGCAGCCCGCGGGAAGCTTCCAGGGCGGCAAGCGCTTCTTTGGACGATTTGCGCCAGGCATTGTATGGAAATCCTTCTTCATCTATCTGTCCCGGCAGAAAATGATAGCCGGACGGGTATTTCCTGCTGGCGTCTGTTTTCTGCCCGCCGGTAAAATGATACAGCGCACGGACATCGCACACATAGTGCCCGCTGCCCCGCCTGGCAGAGAGGTACCCTTCACTGGCCAGCTGGGCATACGCGGCATCTGCCGTGCTTCTGGAAACCTGCAGGCTCTGCGCCAGCAGACGGGCAGACGGCAGCCTTTCCCCCCTGGAAAGCCTGCCGTCCATAATTTCCCCCCTGATGTATTCATATATCTGTTCGTAAAGTGCCTTTCCGGCACTGGCATCCAGCCTGACCAGCAGCTCCTTCACGCTACTGCTCCTCTCCTTCTTCTTCCTTCTTGGCAGCCAGAATCTCGTCCTTAAGCATCAGTGCCTTGTCTTTAAGCTTTGCCGCAATACCCTTTGCCTGTATGACACTGCCGCAGTATTTTGTCGCCAGGTCATACTCATGAAAACGGAAGCTTAACACGGCAAGCAGGTAATCAAACGTATTCTGGTCCATGCCGCAGATAGGGAAATTTTCCTGTGTCGCTGCCTTGGTCAGCCCGTCATAAGCCTGCTTATAATAGCGCTGCGACTTTTCCCGATACTGCTTTTCCATTTCCTCCGTTACAAGTCCCGGCTCTGCTTCTGCTTCTTCCAGGCATCCGCGTATCAGCCACGATATCTGCAGGCACAGGTACGCCTGCTCGCTCAGCGGCAGCTCCATAACCATTGCGCACACAAGCGCAATCTCATGATGGCGGATAGCCGTTGCATAATCCATGACTTCCATGCTTGCCGGCTGCTGGCTCATAAACTGGGACGTCACCTTTTCCCGCAGCCGCTTCTGCTGCAGGCTCGTCAGGTGCTCGAAATTTCTGGAAGGAGCTGCAAACCCGCAGTACGGGCATGCCGTCACGCCGTACTTTAAAGAATCGATAAACTGAAACCTGGGCCTTAAATCCGGGTCTGATTCCTTCCTGCGCAGCTTGCTGTTTAACACACGCAAGTCCTCAAACTGCCCCTCACAGTTCGTGCAGGTGATTTTTTTGACATAGACATACTTTTTTTCCTCATCTACATTATATAATACAGACATAAATTTCCCTTTTCCTTTCTTATCCTAAAAACCCCCGGCAAGATGCGCAGGCAGTCTTCCATTTACTGCGCCGGCAGCTTAAACGAGCTTTTCAAAGATACAATCCGGTTAAATACCAGATGTCCTTTTTCTGAGTCCTTTGCATCCACGCAGAAAAACCCATTGCGCACAAACTGGAAGCTGTCATATGGCTGTGCATCCGAAAGACTCTGTTCCACATAGCATTTTTTTACGGTCATGGAATCCGGATTCAGGTTCAGGCTTCCGTCTTCCTTGTTATAAACGCCCTTTTCTTCATCAATCAGGTTTTCAAACAGCCGCACCTCGGCTTCCTGTGCAAAATCTGCTGCTACCCAGTGAATCGTTCCTTTGACCTTGCGGCCGTCCGGGCTGTTTCCGCCCCTGGAAGCCGGGTCATAAGTACAGTGAATCAGCGTAACCCTGCCATCCTCATCCTTTTCATAGCCAGTACAGGTTACAAAATATGCCTGCATCAGCCGTACTTCATTGCCCGGAAACAGGCGGAAATACTTTTTCGGCGCTTCTTCCATAAAATCTGCCCGGTCAATATACAGCTCCCGTCCAAACGGCACGGTGCGCACGCCAAGCTGCGGGTTTTCCAGGTTGTTTTCTACCGTAAGCTGCTCGGTCTGGCCCTGCGGATAATTATCAATCACAACCTTTACCGGGTCTACCGCTGCCATAATGCGCGCTTTTTTCAGCTTCAAATCCTCACGGATGCAGTACTCAAGCATTGCCATGTCAGCCGTGCTGTTTGCCTTGGAAATGCCGCACAGCTCTACGAATTTCTGAATCGCCTCCGGTGTATAGCCGCGCCTTCGAAGCCCGGAAATCGATACCAGCCTCGGGTCGTCCCAGCCGTCTACAATGCCGTCCTCAACCAGCTTTTTAATATAGCGCTTGCCGGTTACGACATTATTTAAGTACAGCTTTGCAAACTCAATCTGCCTTGGCGGATGCGGGTATTCCAAAGACTGCACAACCCAGTCATAAAGCGGCCTGTGGTCTTCAAACTCACTTGTGCAGAGCGAATGCGTAATTCCCTCAATCGCATCTTCAATCGGATGCGCAAAATCATACATCGGATAAATACACCATTTATCCCCGGTATTATGGTGCGTCATGCGGGCCACGCGGTAAATGACCGGGTCGCGCATGTTCATGTTCCCGGATGCCATGTCGATTTTTGCACGCAGCACCTTTTCCCCATCTGCAAACTTTCCGTTTTTCATATCCTCAAACAGCGCCAGGTTTTCTTCCACGCTGCGGCCGCGGTCCGGGTCTTCCTTTCCCGGCTCTGTGAGCGTTCCCCGGTATTCCCGCATCTGCTCCGGCGAAAGGTCTGATACATATGCAAGGCCCTTTTTAATCAGCGTTACCGCCGCCTCATACATCTGTTCAAAATAATCCGAAGCAAAAAACAGCCGGTCTTCCCAGTCTGCCCCCAGCCACTGGATATCTTCTTTGATGGATTCTACAAATTCGGTTTTCTCTTTGGTAGGATTCGTATCATCAAAACGCATATTGAATCTGCCGCCGTACTGTTTTGCAATTCCGTAATTCAAAAGAATTGCCTTGGCATGCCCGATATGCAGGTAGCCGTTCGGCTCCGGCGGGAAACGGGTGTGTACCGTATCGTATACGCCCTGCGCAAGGTCTTTGTCAATCTCCCGTTCAATAAAATTCCTGGATGTGCTTTCGTTTTCCATTGCTAACATTCCTCCTGAAATGACAGCCAGCGTTGAAAAACCAGCCGGCTGCTCTAACTAACAGAGTAACACAGCTGGTTTTTTGCGTCAACTAAATTTCCGAAATGGCTGTTGAAACTGTTACTTTAAATCTGTTCTGCCAGCTGCATCCCTATCTGTTCTGCGTCCCATTTCTTCCCGGATGCCGATGCTGTTCTTATGCCGGCAGCTTCTGCCGCTGCGCTTTTGCTGCTGTTTCCGGCAGACATGCCTGTCAGGAGCAGCTCATCCCCGTTTATTACCGCATAGGCCGCAGCCGCTGACGAGCAGCCGGCCCCGATTCCGCGGATAAAGCTGCGCTCTGCCAGTGCCTGCCACCTGGCGTCTTCGTCCAGAAAGCCTTCCAGCAGGCTTTTATCAAAGCCTTCCCTGCCCTGTATGGCTAATATCCCCTGCCCGGCAGCCGGAATCATCTCCGATACGGAAAACAGCCTGTGAATCCGGTGTCCCAGCCCGAGCCTGGCGAGCCCGGCAGCTGCTAACACCAGCGCGCCGTATTCCCCGCTGTCCAATTTGCGCAGCCTGGTCAGGATATTGCCGCGGACCGGCTTTACCTGGCAGCCCGGATAAAGTGCTGCAAGCTGGACACTCCGCCTCGGGCTGGACGTGCCGACAGGCCTGCCCAAATCCAGATATGTACTCCCCTGTGGCAGCACCAGGGCGTCCTGTGGCAGCTCCCGCCTGGAAAACCCGAGAATGGGATATCCAGCCGGTTCTTCCATCGGCATGTCTTTTAACGAATGCACCGACAAATCCGTGCGGCCTTCCTGCAGCGCCAGGTCCAGCTCCCGGACAAACAGCCCTTTTCCGCCGATCTCATCCAGCCTTCTGTCCAGAATCCGGTCACCCTTCGTTTTCATTTTTACAAGCAGCACTTCCATGTGCGGATGCCTGCTTTCCAGATGTTTTTTTAAAAGCTCCGCCTGTGCCACAGCCAGCTGGCTGTCCCTTGTGCCAATCCGGATTCTGTCCATGCGCCTGTCCTGCCCTTCTTTCTTATATATCTGATTATATCTGTATCTGCCTGCCAGCATGCTTTTTTCTGCTTTCAGACTCCACTTGCCAGTATGCCTGATTCCAGCTGTGCTGCTCCTGCCAGTACGTTTTTCCTGATTCCGGCTGTACTGCTCATGCCGGCATGCTTTTCCTGCTCTCAGCCCGCTATGCCATTCTGCTTATTCTGCCTCTGTCAGGCTGCATTCCTGCATCAGCTGCTGGAGCTTTTTTCGGAATGCTGCCACTTTCTTATGGTTTCCATCTGTACTGACTATGCCGACAGCCAGACTGCCGTGTTCAGCAATCGCCGGAAAATAAAAATCACACTGGCTGCTGTCCGAAGCATTGTTTACCGGGATTTGTTTCTGGCGGCATTCCTGGCAGATGCATGCATTTACTTCCGGGCTGTCTGTCGCTGCAAGCACAAAGGCCGTCCCGGCCGGAATCTCTCCCATCCGGTATGCACGCTGGCTGATACCAAGCTGCCCGGGATATGCTTCCTTCAGCTGCCAGACTGCTTCGTTTATCTGCGGGGCAGCAGCCTTAACCTTTGCACCATGCGCCAGCAGGATGCCCATGCGCCTGGCCGCAATTGTTCCGGCTCCGAATATCAGGATTTGTTTCTGTCTGATATCGATAAATATTGGAAAATCTGCCGGCATTTTCGCTCCATTCCTTTCTATGCCTGTATTCTTTTTATTTCATTTTATATCCTTTTATATCCTTCGATTCTTCTATATCCTTTTATATCCTTCGATTCTTCTATATCCTTTTATATCCTTCTATATCCTTTTTATTCCTTCATTGATAATCCTGCTAAAAGTCCATCTGTTCCCACACCTGCATGCACCGGGCCAGTTCTTCCCTTCCAAGCTCATCCCGCAGCGCAAACAGCATCTTTTCGACCACCTTCTGCGAGCACTCCGCTGCCAGGGCGCGTATGGCTTCCCTTTCCCCTTCCGGAAACTGCATAAGCCCGCGGCCCATGCGCCAGCAGATATCCTTTGCCGCCCGTTCGCCTGTCCTGTGAATGCCCGGCACCAGCTCTCTGCATTCCTGCCATTCCAAAAATTCAGACAGCCTTGTTTCCAGCAGCTGCCCGGCCTGTTCCTTCTGGCGCTGCATTTCGCTGGATGAGCCGTCATTTTGAAACGAATCGATATCATACAGCGTGACGCCTTCCAGCTGTGCAATATCTTCTTCCATATCCCTTGGCACTGCCAGGTCTATGTATATCTGCGGCCGCTGCCTGCCAGAGCGCGCCTGCGCCAGCGGCTCTTTGCGGACAGTAAGGTTCGGGCTGACTGTCGCAGAAAGGATGATATCACATTCCGGTATCAGCCTGTAACGGTCTCCATAATCGATTCTGCTGCATCCTTTTGGGATTTCCACGATGCCGCTGCGGTACTGGCGCACGGTCACCGTCACCAGGGCCCCCTCGTCACGCAGCGTCCCGGCCGCAATTTTGCCCATGGTGCCGTTTCCGATAACAAGGCACCTCTTTCCAGCCAGCACATAACCCTGGCTCTTTAAGCCGTCCGCCGCACAGTGTACCGCCGAATAATCCGCGTGCACGGAAAGTGCTTTTGTACGGACTTCCTTTCCCGCCGTCACGGCATGGCGGAACAGCACCTCTAACAGCGTATCGGCGCAGTAAATTTCCCTCGCCTTTTTAACCGCTTCCTTTACCTGTGCCAGAATCTGGTCTTCTCCCAGAATCCGGGATTTTAAGCCCGCAGACAGATAAAACAGGTGCCTGGCGGCTTCCACGCCCCGCCTTGATTTAAAATACTGCCGGATATCCGCTCCGCCGCAGGGAACGCTGCGCACAGAAAAAAGCAGCCCTGGCAGGTCCATGCTGCTTTCTTTTGTACTGACATACAGTTCCATGCGGTTGCAGGTCGACAGTAAAACGCATCCCTTTACGCCCGGCTGCTTTTTTATCTCCTGCATCGCACGTTCTGCCTGGGAAGCCGTAAACGAAAACTGCTCACGCAGCCTGACCCCGGCCATGCTGTGGTCAATTCCTGTCATCTGAATATCCATCCGTTCCCCGCCTTTACGCCTGTTCCTGCCACTGCCGCAGCACGTCTGCCAGCTTTCCGTTCTCCTCCCGGCTGCGGACGGCTGCCCGGTAATACCCCTGCGGCATGCCTTCAAAATTACTGCAGTCCCGCAGCATGATTCCGCGCATAATGCTGAACGCATGGAGCCTTGGACGGCTTTTGAAAAAGATATAATTCGCTTCTCCCTTTACCGGTGTAATTCCAATGCTTTCCAGCTGCGAAATCAGCCATCTGCGCTCTTTCGCTGTTTCTTCCACCGTTTTATTGACAAAATCCCGTTCTTTTGTGCACGCAATTCCCGCCCTTCGCGCCACCGCAGAAACACTGCCCGGCAAAACGGCGCCATGCATGCGGTTTACCAGCTCTGTGTCCGTACACAGCCCGTAGGCCAGGCGGATGCCCGGCATGGCAAACATTTTTGTAAAATCCTTGACAATGAATAAAGCCCCGTCTGCATCCCCTGCACACATCGTAATATCCGGCGCATGCTCCACAAAATCCAGGCCGCATTCATCGAGCACAAGCCTTGCCTGCACCTGCACGCACTTTTCTAACACCGCTTTTAAAAAATCCCGGTCATACAAAACTGCTGCAGGGTTGCTCGGGTTACAGAAAAATACAAGGTCAACATCCGGCGTGATACTTTCTAAAAATGCATCCAGGGGAATATGGAACTCCTGTTCCGGTTTTGTATAAAAATAGGAAATCTCACACTGTGCCATCGAAAGCGGCCGCAGATATTCTTCAAATCCCGGCGTGGGAAACAGGACTTTTTTTGGCTGCAGGACCTGCACAAGGCTGCGGGCGATTTCTGAAACACCGTTTCCATAAAATACCTGCTCCGGCTCTACGCCTTCCCATTGTGCCACATGCCCGCTCAGTGTGCCATCCTGCTCCTTCGGGTACTGTATTGCTGCCACAAGGCCGCTTCTTGCTGCCTGCATGACTGTGTCTGGAATTCCCAGAAAATTGATATTTGCAGAAAAATCAATACAGGCGTTTTGAAAAAATAAGTTTCCTCCATGCTGAACCATATTCCGCTCCTTTCTGCACAGGACAAATACTGTGCCGTAACCCTTCCCCGGACAAAAATCAGCTCCCCCGCATGCTCCGGCCTTTTATCGGGCGCATGAATTCCGTCTGTCATAAAGTCCGACATACATTCTTACAATATACCATACTTCATACCCTCTTGACAAGAATCACTGGAAAATTCCGCGGAAAATAATATAAAAAAGGTTATTGTTCACACAGGACTTTGCAGGGGCTGCCGCACTAAGCAAAACAGCTACAGGATGGCGCATCAAAGAACAATTGCGAACGGTGTCCTGTATCATTTTTCTTAATGCAGCAGCCCCCTTTTTCTAGCGGATAACTGCCGCCTTTTTGCTGCTGAATGCCCCATAAACACGTTTTCCGTCTGCGCCTGTCACATAGGCCCTGACTTTATAGTAATATTTCCTGCCGCGTGTCTGAGTCAGGCCGGAATATTTCCTGGCCGTGCCTTTGCTTACGGTTTTTACGCGTGTATAGGTGCCATTCTTTTTTGTGCTGCGGTATATCTGGAAACCGTCCGCACCGCCTTTTAATTTCCAGGTAAGAGACAGCTTCGATGCCTTGAGCTGTTTTACGGCTGCGCCAGTCACCTTCTGTGGTGCTGCCGTCACACTCGCAATCGGGCTGAACCTGCCGTATGTCCGCTTCCCGTTTTTGCCGGCCTGGAATGCCCGAAGACGGAAGGAATACACCGCGCCTGGTTCCATCTGTTTGGAATACTTTATTTTATCTGCATTTAAAATCGTCTTTATCCGTTTGTTTTTCCCTGTATCAGGGTCATACTGGTAAATCTGATAACCATCTGCCCCGGCAGCTTTTTTCCACTGGAAGACCACCGTGGCGCTGTTCTTTTTCACCGAAAGCGTCAATTTCAGGGCCGCTTTTTTATCAAACGTTCCTGCGGTGCCTGTCCCCTGTGTATTTCCCGTGCTGCCTGGTTCTTCTTCCGGTGGATTGTTGTCAGAATCCACGGTACCGGAACCGGAATTGCCTGGCGGCAGCGGCTGCCCCGGCCGGGACGGCGTGCCTGGCTGGGACGGCGTCACTGGCAGATTCGGTATGGTTCCGTCATCGGACGGGTCAATCGGCGTCCCGTCATTCGAAACCGCGCAAATAAGCGGATTTACTCCTGCAATGCCAATTTCCTGCACCGTCTGCCCGGTGCTGCCGGTATAGCGCAGAAGCGGCTGGCCGCTGGCTTCGCCGCCTGCTGCTGCCAGGCCGATTTGTGCGCGGAATGCCCCCTGCTGCTTTAAGGACAGTGTTCCAATCACCGCCTGCCCGTTATTTTGAAAAATGTCCCGGTCTTTTTTTACAGCCACGACGATATCCGCTGCATATCCGTTTCCCTGCTTTCGAATCACAGCGCTGGAAACATGGCCGGATTCCGTGCTGCCGGTAAATTCTTCGGCAAACCGGAACACAGGCTGCTGCATGCTTCCTTCCTCTAACGTGATATACATCCAGAACCGCAGGGCTGTAATTGTCTGCGGTTCTTCGGATGGCTTTTGCAGCGTGACGGTTATATTTTTCCTGCTGCTGTCTGCTGACAGCTTCCCTCCGGCATCTGCCTTTGCCGCCAGGGGCGGCAGGCAGAACAGGAGCAGCATGCCTGCAAGCAGTGTATACATCCATTTTTTCATGTCTGTTTTCCCCGTTTCATGCATGAAAGATATTTTCAGGTTTCTTAATCCGGAATTTTATTTCCTTCCAGCGTAATCTGCGGCAGCTCAGACGGCAGCGTGATAACCATGGTATCGCTGACAACGCGTTCCCCTGTCTGCTCTTTTGCATCATCGACACGGTACAGCTCGCCGCGCACGCCTTTTATCTGCTTCAGGTCATCTTCCTTCCACTGTCCCGGCTTCACATAATATACCCATGTGCCGTCCGATGTCTCGCCCAGATTTCCCTGCTGCGGCACCTTCGCAAAAATGACCTGTCCGGCATGTACCTCACTGCCTTTGGCACCAATCACATTCCCCTGTGTGTCATACAAAAGAACCAGATTGTAGGCCGGATTGCCTTTGTATGTACCGGTAAATATCAGGGAGCCTTTTGGTATTACATCTTCCGCTTTCGTTCCATATGTAAAATCTTCTTTTAAAATACCCACAGCCGCCTGCTGCCCGGCTCCTGCTGTGTAAAATTCCAGATTGTCCCCGGACGGGCCGCAGACCTCGATTTCCTGAATGGAAATTTCCCCGGTTACGGACAGCTTCAGCCTGACATACCTGGCATCATATGTGCCTATCCATTCTTCCCGCGCAGATTCCTGCACAGAGTCAAACCAGATGGTATGGTAATCTGCTGCTGTTTCTTTTGCCAGTCCCTGATAGCCCGTTTTTACTTCGTTCCACTTTGTACCGTCTTCACTGAGTTCCACGGTTATGGATGCCACGGCACTGCCCTTGTATTTCAGCGCTGTTACGGCTTCGGTTTTATGCAGGTCAATCGTAATCACCGCCGGCTTTTTGGCATCCTTCGGTGTTCCCCGGTATATCCCGTCTGCGCCCTCTTTTCCGTCCGCAATCCGTTCTATGCTGTTTGCCTTTGCCTGCTGTACGTTCTGCGGCCCGGCCCCGTCATAACCGCTGTCCGGATTGTCTGTATCTGTCGGGATTTCCACATCGTCCGCGGAAACCATGTCTGTTTCCACCGTCCATGCGGATTTGTCCAGCACGCCGTCTGTCTGGATTTTGACCGATCCTGCATCCACAGCATTCGAATAATTCAGGTATTTATCCACAGCCCTTACTTCATAATCCATCACCCGGTTATTGACTGCGTATATCGTATCGGTAAATACCGTTACATCGCCCGATTCCGCAGCCGGCACAAATCCGACAACACTCTTTTGCTGCTTTCCATTCCCCGTCATGCTGCGGGAAATCTCATAGCCGTGAATCAGGCTTTTATCCTTCGCTGCACGAATCGTTACGGTTACCTGGTTTGTACCCGGCTTTGCCTGTGCTTCTGCTGTCAGCACGCCGTCCTGATTCAGCACTGTTCCGGTTTCATTTTTGTTGTCTGTACGGTATTTTCTGACTGCTTCATTTACATAGTAAATGGCTTTTGTTTCCTTCTCGTATTTTTCCGCATAAGCAATGGTGTCTTTATCCGGCTCCATTCCCCAGCGTTCGAAAAATGCCAGGATATTTTTGTCAGCTGCCGCACACGCTAAACGCATCAGCTTCTGGTCGGAATCCCCGCTTAACGGAACCTCGCCCTTTGGCGCTTTCTTCGGATTTCTTGCATAGGTGTCCACGCGGGCAAAAAACAGGCTGTCAAACTGCTGCTGATAGCTGTCATACATGCGCGCGTCATCCGTACCGGTGCCATAAGCAAGGTACAGCTGCCAGTACATTGCCAGCTGCGTTGCAACATTCGAAGCAGGCCCCTTTGTATTAGACGTTACTTTTTCGTATACATTCTGATACTGGAAGCGGGTTGCCCCGTTTTCGTTAATGCTTTTCATCAGCTGTGCAAAGTAGTTGTTTGTCACTTCTGCCACGGCATAAGCGCCCTGGTTGATGTTATGGCCGATTTCATGGCAGATGCCCCATCCAAAGCTGCCCCAGTCCTTTGCTCCCGGCAGCGATGTGGAGCCCCACTCCACGCCGATATGGTTTCCGGCCGCATACATAAATGCCCCTGCAAACATCCGCATATACCGGATATTCAGATGCTGGGACGGAAGGGCATTGCTGCCTTTTGCTGCTGCATCCGTGCTGTCGCTTAAGCCTTTATGCTGATAAAACAGCGCCATCATCTGTTCCATGGCCTTTAAGGCATTGTCCAGCTTTTCTGCCTTTTCCTCCAGCCCGCCATTTCCAAGCGCCGCAAGTGCCTGCGAAGCCGGAATGGAATACATCATATGTTTCATGACAATATCGGTAGCATTTAAAATACAATTCTTCTGGTCATAAGCATATTTCGTATTTTCTTTCCCGTCATGCACAGCCTGATGCTGTGATTCGATGCCGGTTACATATGCTTCCAGCTCGGTGATATAGCTGCGTACCGCGGCTTTGCGTTCGGACAGTGTCTTTCCTGTCACATCAAGCACCGGAATACTGCTGCCGCCATTGACGCGCACGGCATATTTATCCGAAGCATTGTTGCCGGTATATGCCACATACAGCTGGCCGCCGCGTTCTGCGGCTGTTGACGCAAGCTTTGGCACGGTAATTTCATTCCTGCCGATTTTCAGTCCGACGCTGCGTGATACATTTGCCGCTTCGGCATGGTACTGCGTAAAGACAAGGCTTACGTCTGCTGCATCGCCTGTGCGCTTTGTATTATGCCCGACATAGACAAGCAGTGTTTCCCCGGCTGCGGCTGTCCGCCCGAGCGGCTGCCATGCATTCAGGCCGCCAAATCCCAGATGCCCGTCTTTTTTAGCCGTTATCTGCGTGCTGACGTTCTGCGCAGGAGCCAGCTTTCCGTTCAGGATTTCTTCTGCTGTTTTTATTTCCAGTGACAGCTCCTGGTAAAGCGGATGCTTCTCCCCGCTTGCCGCATCGGCTGTTTCCAGACGCTCCTTAAGCTGCTGCACCTTTGCCGCATTTACGTCTGGCTTTAAGGTTGTATGCATCTCGTCGGCATACATCGACATAATATCGTCTTCCAGAGACTCATACTGGTGGAAATGAATCTCGCCAACCCGCATCTCTGTACGGTTCGAATAAGACTTTCCAAGGCTCATATGTATTTTGTTTGCTTTGATTGTCTCATTCAGCTTTACAATATAATAAATGTTGTCATTTATATCGTGTTTTTCCAGCAGCCTGGCACCGGTATTTTTCGCGGTTTTTGCATCTTTCGAATCCCAGTATTCCACCCGCACAAGGTCAACGCTGCCTTTCTGGTCTGCTGCTGCAAATGTAAAGTAATTTATCTGGTAATCTGCATCCAGTGTAATGGTCATGCCCTTGGATGCACTCGGATAATGCACGCCGTCATCCCAGTCCGATTTACTCCAGTAAGAGCTGTAATCATCATCCACAAGTCCAAGCGCGCTGTTTTTCTTATCCTTGTCTAACGGGCTTTGCTTCATGCTGGAATTGTCCCCGCCAATCTTCGCATCCACGATATGCGCGGTCAGCTTTCCTTTGCCATTCGACGTATTTAACAGGCGGTACTTCGGAAGCTGCGGCTCTGCCTCAGACCTTGTAACTGCTTCGGCGGTAAGCGACTGCCCGCTCCATCCAAACTCATTCCAGCTGACTACATAAACCAGATAGGACGCATGCTCCTTCAATCCGGTAATTTCATACTGGTTATCCCTGAGCCGTCCGGTTCCTTCCTTTGTCTGCCGGAAGCCATCGATAACCGGCTGGAATTCGGATGCTCCTGCTTCTTTATAATATACCATATACCCGTCGGAATCATCCATGTCTTTCCACGTCACCGTAATGGAACGGTAGCCGCCGGATGCACTGACGTTATCCGGCTTGTCCGGTTTTTTCTGCGGGGCCGGCGTGGCTGTGGCTGCTTCCGACCACGGGCTTGTCCATTCCCCGTTGACCGAACGCACTTTTAATGTATACTCCTTATAATTGAGCATATTTTTCTTTTTGATGGCAGATACCGTGCAGGAATTCTGTGCCACGGATATCACATCCGATACTGCGCCAGACTGCCCCTTGACCGGGCCGGATATCTGCAGCTCATACCCTGTCACGTTCTGCTGCGGCCGCCACTTTGCTGTCAGCTGCCTGCTGCCCGGCTTTACCGAAGTAAAGGAAGGGATATCCAGCTGCGGAGCCGGAATCCTGTTTTCCATGCCGTTTACAAAATCCACCTTTGCAATCTCTGCCAGTGCCTGGTCTTTTTTCGTCGTTCCGGTAATCGTAATCACGACCCGTTTGACTGCGGTCTGTCCGCCAAAATCCAGCACAAGCGAGCCGTCTGCTTCCATTGCAACCGATGCGCTGCCCCGGCTTAATGTCCGGGCCGCCAGTTTTTTCTGCCCGGCATCCAGCGAAAGCTGCAGGGTCCTGCTGCCGTCCGGTGCATAGACTTCCACGCTGCCGTCTGCAATCTGGCTGGCCATGGTGCCGTCTGCCGCAATTTCTGCCGGCGTCTTTATGACCATGCCGTCTATCTGCGGCACATCTGCCCCGTCTGAGAGCGTAATATCAAGCGACAGCGGATTTGTCTGTGAAACCGGCTGGTTATTGGCCGTCTTTAAGACAGCCGTGCCCTCGTTTGCCAAAACCGCTTCCAGGTTTTCCACAGCCGTCGTGCCCTGTGCCTGTACCCTGCCGAAGCTCCACAGTTTTGCAACCGAAGACTCCTGCTTTTCATTTAAACTCTGCACAAGGATATTTAAGTCTGCAATATCCACACTGCCGTCGTTATTCAAATCACAGGCGGCATTTTCCTGATTCTGCTGAATGGCTGCCAAAAGCGCATCCGAATCGTCCTTATCAATATCGCCGTCCCCGTCGACATCGCCCGGACGGATCCATCCAGGCACGGGACTGCCTTCCAGCACGGTCTGTGCCGAACAGACCTTTATCCGGTGTGTCCAGTTATTTTCTACTTCCACGGTCTGGACGTACTGTGCAAATTTTTCGGAACGGACGGTTACGGTATACGTTCCGGCTGGCAGCCCCGAAAATTCTGCGATGGCCGGACTGCCGTTTTTGATTTCCAGTTCTTTTTGCTGCTGCACGCCTTTTCCATTGCTGACTGCCACGGTTACTCTGCCCGTATATGGAAAAAGCAGCGCCGATGAGATTTCTGCTTCCAGCCTGCCTCCCCCTGCTGCAGCCGCCTGAACCTGCGCACCATACACAGGTGCCGCAGTCCCTGCAAGCGGCTGGAATGCCAGCGCGGCTGCCAGCAGCACTGCTACTGCTTTTTTCATTTTGTAGAACTCCTTTCTCTTTCCTGCATCCTGCAGGTTTTTCCATCATACCCGAACATGCCTGGAATCAGTTCCCGCATGCGGCATGTTCCAGACTGCGGGAAATAATGGGAATATTCTACCATATTTCTGGGAAATAGACAATCCGAAAATTTTTCAGGTTATCCGATAATATGCAAAGACTAAAAATTTAATTGGATTATCTATAAGTTATTTTATTTAACAAGCCGAATAAATATATATAGATTTTCTCTGCTGATAGTAGTATAATTACGGCAATACATTTATTAAGGGGGTATTTATTATGAAGCAGAAAACAGAAATTGAAACAGAACATTCCAGGCATATGCACGATAAAATCGGAACAGCCATGCTGCGGGGCATGTGGATTTTCTGGGGCATCATCTGGGGCGCTGTGAGCGTGGATGCATTTTTAAGCGGCGGCACAAAAATTTTGAGAACCTTTGTCACCGTTCCATTTACGATTGGATTTGTGATACTTCTGGTTCAGTCTGTGCTGGATGCCAGGCGGAATAAACAGCAAAAACAGTGAAACCTGCAGGTTATGCCGGGAAAAGCCCTGCATGATAAATTCTTATCCTGCCTGTATGCAGGAATACATAAAAAGCACCCAGAAGCCCCCAGCCCCTTAATTATCAAGGATGTAACCCGCTGTTCATAGACACCTTATAACAAAAACAAAGACAGACAGGACCTTCAGAACCTGCTATTTCACACGCAGCTTTCCCTTACGCACAAGCGGCACCCAGTACCCGGATTTCATCTGTCCCCAGACATCTGCCCCTGTGCCTTCCACGCGCACCAGCCGGAATACTTTTCCTTTTTGGAAAACTGCATTTCCAAGCTTCTGGCGGCATTTCTTTTTTACGGCGTCTGAAAGCGTGCTGTATCTGGCCCTGTTTGTACTGACCGCCTGCGGGCTGGTTCTCAGATAGCAGGAACGCGTGACGGCATACGTCCGGTTCACCGGAAAACGATTTTTATTTAATCTTGTTTTAAATCTGTTCCAGTCTGCGTCATTCATCAGAAAGACTGGACAGTGTTTTCCGGTTACGTCAAAATGGCGGACAACATGCCGGATATCGATGCCGTATCTGCTCATCAGCCTGCGGCAGAGCGCAGCGGCATTTGCCAGTGTAGCTTCCGTGGCATTGCTGCTGCCGTCTTTTTTCGTATCGCACATTTCGATGCTGATGCTGTTTGCATTTGTCACGATTCCATACAAGCTGCCTCCGCCTGTAGCTGCGGTGTCTGTGTACTTCTTTCCCCCGACTGCCCATGCAGTGTAATTATCCGGCACAGACTGGACAATCCTGTCATCATCTGCAAAATAATGGGCCGATGCTGCAGGCTTGTGTGCAGTCTGAAAATACCTGGCATTGCTGAGTGCATTGTCACCGTCATTTGCCGTATAGTGCAGTACAATATATTGAATCGAAGAAACCGGCCTTGGACCGCCATAATTATTTCGATTGGCCAGAATCGTATTGATTGGAATTTTCTTATTTGCTGCCAAATTTTTCCCCTCTTTCTTTTCCGCATCCGGCATTGCCGGAAGCATTTTTCATTCCAGTTTATTATATGCAGATAAAAGATGTCCTGCACGTTACTGTTCACACAGGACTTTGCAGAATCTGCCCCAGGGGCATTCACTGCAAAGTCCGTTTGGAATATCATTCAGGCACTAAAAAAGAACTTGACACCGCTGCATTTTCTGATATAATTAAGAAAATGCACTGGCTGCATATAATTTCATAGGGGATAGTAAAGGTTTCGACAGGGATTTTGAAGCTGGAGAAGCGGGCCGCAGGAGATGCGTGAACTCTCAAAATTAAAATTAAACGCTAACGATAATTTAGCATACGCTGCCTAATGGCAGCTGTCTGATTCGGTGTACCTGTACGCCGGAACCCAGGCATCGATGATACAGGAAACGATGCATGCTAAGCTTTGCACATGCAGGCGTATGATGAAGCTACTGAAACGGCCACCGTGTCTGTGCGGGTGCCGCAGAGGGAATGTCAAATCATAGACTACGCTCGTAGAAGTACAGTGGAGGGGTCTTTGGACACGGGTTCGATTCCCGTCTATTCCACTTTTCCGGAGATGTGACTGACACATCTCCTTTTTTTGATAAAAAACTATGTTTCACAAAAGCTGCGCCTTTAAAAAAACCGGGCGCAAAATTGCATAAAACTCACATTTATTCTGCCGTTATTATCTTTTTATCAGCTCTTTCAAAGCTTTGCCAGATTCACTCTCCAGCAGCTCATGCCAGTGTGCAGAATAAGCCTTCGAAAGCGGTTTGCCATGTTCATACTGAAAATCCGTTCCGGCAGTAATTTCTTCGAGTACTTTTTCATAATAACGTTCCAGCGTAAGAAATGAAAAAGAATCCAGCCTGCTTTTTTCAGATTTTTGTTTAAACAGCGTGCTGCTGCATATTAACTGCTCAAATGAATCATAATTATAAAACCTGATATTTTCATTTTGCTGGCATCGTTTCATCAGCAGCCTGTACGCCTTTCCAATTGCACTTAAATCCGCAAATACAATGATATCCCCTTTCGTATTCCGAAGTTTTTTCTCTATCTCGTCCCGCCCGCATGCAGCAGTAATATTCTGAAAGCCTATCTCTGACAGCATCTGGTGTTCGGAGCGCAGCTTTCTGCTTTCTGTAACAGCATCATCCAGAATACTCAGACGGTGTTCTTCAAGCATCGGAAGTGGTTTGGCCCTTTCCACAAGAAACCAGTCATCTGTCCTGTAAATATGATAAATCCCCTTCATATGATAATCAAAATGCAGCCCCATCGCACGTGTTATACATACAAAAACATGCTTTGACTGCTGCATTTTCTTCTGCACCTCTGACTGCAAGGCAACTGTTTCGTCAATCATAAGTACTGTCCTGTGCGGAAGCTGCAGCAGGGCATTTATTGACCCAGCATCTGCAATGGCAAAATAATCCCCCAGATTGCAGGATATTTCGCCAAGCTGAATTCCCTGTTCGAGTTCTATCAAAAATTCGGATTTTCCTTCTCCGCTGTTTTTTCCATTGATGCACGTAAACTTGCTTAATAATTCAAACTCGATATTCCTATCCTGGTTACGATGTTCAAACTTTAATATAATACTTTCTGTCAATCCTCTTTCCCTCCGGCACACCATGCACTGAATGCATCATCATAATCATACTGTCCCAGCAGCCTGCCATCCATCATAATCCTGCCTTCCCGAAAATATTTCTCTGGAAAATCCATATAATGCTCCAGTACAATGGTAACATCGTGTTCATTTGCAATCCTCATCAAAAATGGTATGCAGTTATCACCCATCAGAGAGCCGTTAAAAATATGATTCTGATAACAATAGTATATACAGCATAACGATTTGCAGCCCGTAGAAATCATCTCCGAGCTGATGCCCCGTCCGCGGCAATCAAGCAAAGCTTCCTGTGCTATGACCTTCGAACCATCGATTTCAAATAAAAACTCTTTTACAAAATCGTCTTCAAACCATTCCGGTTTTTTATTCCGCCGGAAAAAAATTCTGCTGTCAAGCACATAATTCTGCTCGCCAGCCACTTCCCTTCCAAAAATAATATGCAGCATAGACTGCCTCCCTTACATGCAGATTTCAAGCCGTCTCCCAAACCAGCCAGACTATTTTAACATGAAAAACCACATCTGTCACGAAAGAACTTTTACAGAACATGCCTGTTTTTCCTTCCTATCCGCTCCCCCATTTTCACCCGTATTTCTATCCCGTTACGCGAATAGCGCAGAATATCCCCATCCGGCACCGCTTTTTTCTTCTGTGTCATTATAATTACCGTAGAACCGCCAAATGCAAAATTCCCGCGCTCCTGTCCTCTTGTAACCGTGCCGCTGCCCGGGCGGTTTTCTATCTTTCCGACCAGCATTGCGCCGACTTCCATCTGAATCATTGTCCCGAAATGAGCCGATTTCACCAGGCAGTATTCCCTTGTATTTTCCTTATAAATCGGGAATGCCTCGCCCGCAGCCGGATTTACGGTATGAAACACGCCGTGCACATGGCGGTTTTCAGAAACTGTCCCGTCATCTGTATAAATGTAGCGGTGGTAATCATCCGTGCACAGGCGGAAAATCCAGGCATAGCCGCCTTCGAATTTTTCCGCCAGCTTCCTGCTTTTTAACAGGCTTTTGACGGTATAGCGGGTATGCTTGATGGTAAATTCACACGCATCGGTTATTTTATACACCGTCAGCCTGCCGTCACACGGGCTGATAAAAATATCCGGTGACTGCTCCACCCTGCGCGCCCCGTCTGTAAGCCTGCGCGTGAAAAAATCGTTGAAAGACCGGTAAGATGCCTGTTCGTACCCGCTCATATCAATTCCATGGCGGCGGATAAAGCCCGAAATCCAGAGTGCCGAAATCCTGCTGTCCAGCACCTTTCCCCCAATCACTGATACGAAAGGCGATATCAGCGGCCTTACCAGAATCCGCCCGATGCAGCTCCCATACAGGATTTCCAGAAACCGGTCCTGCAGGGAATGCTCTTTTGTGATAGTTCCATTCCGTTCTGCCGTAAAATGCATATCATCCTCCTTCTTTTCCGGTCAGGCTGCGTCCATCCCGCAGCTGCTGCAAAGCACGCTCCTAAATACTCTCTCCACCCCCCCCCGGAAAACGTCCAGCCATTGCACGTCCCGGATAACGGAAAGTTCCATCAGATGCCTGTCAGATACCCCCTCCCGGGAATGCTGTCTGCCGCAGGAACACCCACCAGCCGCGTCCGATAACAATCAGTATTGCAACCGCAAATGCCACCGCTCCCACAAGCAGGACCAGTTCCGGCACAGACGGCTTTCGGAGCCTGAAATTTACAATAAAAAGCGTTCCAACGGTTATGACAAGCAGATGCAGGATAACTACAAATACCTCCCGTCCCGGCAGCAGCGGCGATAAGACAAACAAAAGCGGCAGCGCAATCGCCATGGAAGTAATCGGCAGCCCCTGATAATATTTTTTGTCTTCTTCCGTCTCCTGCTGGCGCTTTTCTTCCATGACATTAAAATACGCAAGCCGGATAAGCCCCGCAAGGCTGTATAAAATCAGAATCACAATACTGTAAATATGGTTCATGCCGCTCTTATAGCAGATAATAACGGGCAGAATCCCAAAGCAGACCATGTCACAGAGCGAATCAATCTGTATGCCGAATCTTTTTTCATCTTCGGTCCGGTTCTTTTTCGTCCTTGCTACTTTTCCGTCAAACATATCGCACAGCCCGGAACAGGCCAGAAAAAAAATCGCCCATCGCACATGATGCGATACCGCGCAGAAAATCCCTATCCCGGAAAACGCAAAGCTGATATATGTAAGCACTACTGTATAATCCCAAAATCCAAGCATCTGAAAATCTCCTATCCCCGCAAATCCCTGCCGCATGCTTTTCATGCGCTTTTCCCGGCAGCCTGCGGCATGCTTCCCGGCTTTTCAGCCTGTTCTATCCTTTGTATGCCTTCCCTGTGCCTGGCATCGCGCAGCGTATAATATACCTGCGCCACGATTGTAAATACCGCACTGATTGCCAGCTGGCTGTAATACCCGAGCCCTCTGGAAAGAACCATTGCCGGCAGCGTCAGCGACGCAAACACCGGCGCAAAAATCTTTAAAAACAGCGATTCGCTGATTCCCATGCCGCCCGGCAGCGGCAGCATATCAACCGAAACAGAAATGACTGCCTGCAAAAGCACGACATCGGCTGCCGCAGTC
>OFGA01000323.1_pt1 | contig 42248 bp, 31 predicted proteins | sample 1521471 | NCBI WGS metagenome assembly OFGA01 (sample SAMEA3504086, study PRJEB24116) | mouse gut metagenome | biome: mouse gut; feature: mouse-associated habitat; material: faeces | place: Denmark | collected 2011 | reverse complement strand
GTAACCAGATTTTCGTCCATACGCACCTTATTACTGTAAAACTTTAGCTCCGGAGAGTACAGCAGCGTCTCGGTGCTGGCAAATCCCGGCACGACCTGGTCCATCGCCTGTATAAAATTAATAATATTCACCATGGCCCGATACGGCATTGCCGCGGTAATATCGCCGGCTACCGCATCCGGCAGCGGCGGACGTACATTCGACTGCGCCAGTTCTTTCTGCCAGGTACGCTTGCCATCTAAAATATCTCCGTAACGCTGCACCATAATCTGCCCGGCACCCAGCATGTTGGTCAGCTCCCCGACCTTCTGCGCATAGGCAATCGGCTGGTTAAACGGCTCGGTAAAATTATGGGAGCATAAAATGGCAAGGTTTGTATTATCAGATTTCAAATCCTTGTAAGAATGCCCGTTGACAACGGCCAGGTCATTGTCGTAATTTTCCTGGCTGACAAATCCGCCCGGATTCTGGCAGAACGTGCGGACTTTATTTTTAAACGGCCTTGGATAGCCGATAAGCTTGGACTCATACAGCACCTTGTTTACTTCTTCCATAATCTCATTGCGCACCTCGACACGGACGCCGATATCAACCGTGCCCGGTTTATGCGCAATGTCATATTTTGCACAGAGCGTCTGCAGCCAGTCTGCACCGCGCCTTCCCGCTGCTACGACCACATGCGGCGCTTCGATGCGCTGCTGCTGAAACTCCCCTTCTTTTGTCAGGACAACACCCTTGCAGACATCTTCTTCCATAATCAGGTCTGTACAGCTGTAGCCAAACAGCATCTCCACGCCCTTATCCACCAGGTATTTTTCAATAGCGCCATAAATATGCTGCGCCTTTTCCGTACCCAGATGCCGGATTGGGCAGTCCACAAGCTTCAGCCCGGCATGAATCGCCCGTTTCCTGATTTCACGTACCTTCGCAGGCTCGCTCACGCCCTCAATGTGCGTGTCCGCCCCGAATTCCAGATAGATTTTATCCGTATAATGAATCAGCTCCTGCGCAAAATCCGCGCCGACCAGCATCGGAAAATCGCCGCCGACTTCATAGCTCAAAGACAGCTTTCCATCCGAAAACGCGCCCGCGCCGGAAAAACCGGTCGTAATATTGCACGGATTGCAGTTAACGCATTTTTTCGTTTTGCTTTTCGGACAGCTGCGGTCTTCAATTGCTTTTCCTTTTTCTACAAGCAGTATGTTCTTTGTGCTGTTATTTTTTACCAGCTCCATGGCCGTAAAAATTCCTGCCGGCCCTGCACCGACAATAATGACATCGTATTTCATAAAATCCCCCCTCCTTCTTCCCTGCGTAAACCGTACAAACCGGAAGCTGCCAGTTATTTCAGCTTCCGGATATCTTTATCCTCCATAAACTGCACACTGTTATACAAAATCAGGATATCATCCGGCTCAAACATCTCCACCAGCGCGCTGGCCGGAATATTAATATGCCGCAGGTCTGCAGCAACCGTGCGCGCATAATGATTCGCCGCAAACGGTGCAAAGCAGTTGCCAAAAGAATCCTTGATTATCAAAAGCGTTTTTCCATCCTGCTGCTTCCCGTCCCCGGCATCTTTTCGGATATCAGCAAGCGCCTGGTTTCCGCCAAAAAAGACACTGTACGGGTCGTCGCCTTCCAGTTTTTCGTAATCATAAAAGCTGTCTGACTGGAATTCTCCCATATTATAATCCAGCTGGAATGCCTGCCCGTTCTTTGGTTCGTACAGATGTATCGTGTCCGGCTTTCCCCCGGTATGCGTCTTTGCAAAAGTCGTGCCCAGAAACGAATCCGATACCACACGGATTTCAAAATCCTCCCGGGCAAGCGGTTCAAACCCCATCTGCCGTGCCCATGCTTCGTATGCATAAAAGGCTCCCAGAGACGTCCAGTGATGGTCTGTCCGGTAATAAATATATTCGGATGCATGCGCTGTCAATGCATCAGCGACAGACAGCTGCCGCTCCTTTGGAATTTCCTGTCCGGCCAGCTCGAAAAAATACTCCTCCCCGGAAATTTCCGCAAAAGCAGGCAGTTTTTCCGCAAGCACGCTGCTTTTTACCGGGACAAACAGTACCTTTGCCCGCGGATGCTTCCTGGCAAAGGCTGCCACCCGCCGGATATTTTTTTTCACCTGCTTCCAGTCAAAATCCTGCATCTGGTAACGTTCCAGCAGATAGCTGTCTTTTCCAAAATAAACACCGTTCGCATCCCTGCTGCCAAGCATTCTTAAAACGCCTGCCTGCAAGGACACCCAGTGCGTGCGCCCCGGTACCTGTTCGCTTAAAAACGTTTCGAAATCCTTCTGAAAGCTGCCGTTTAACACGCTTTTTTTTGTCAATTTGGGCCGTTTTGCCAGCATCCGCCGTTCCGAGGACGAATACGTCTTATCCGGTGTCAGCAGGATAGCGGCGCTGCAGGCGGATAACAGCAAAATCACGGCTCCTATCAGAAACAGGAACCGGATTTTTTTGATAAATTCTTTTCTTTTTTTGATGCTGTCCATATCAGCCATTCCTATTTCAGGCTGTTTTTCACTGCATTGACTGCTTTTTTATTCATATCCTGATATGCTTTTAAAATCTGTTCGTCAGAACCGTTTTCTTCCGTTTTCATATCCACATATCCGCCGAGAATGAAAAAGCAGACATATTTTCCGTTTGTGTATACCTTCGACGCCTGAACCTTCAGGACATTCATCGGGTACTGCATGGAATTTTCGATTAAATTTTTCTGGTATTTTTTTATGGCGGTTACGATTTTCTTTTTGGAAGCAGAATTTTTCGCCTTGAAAATTACCATTTCATCCGCCTGTGCACTAATCATCGGCACTTCTGCATAGGCAGAAGAATATAACGAGGAGGCCACCCCGTATTTATCCTTGATATCATTTTTTCCAAGCTTGAAATTCGGCAGGTAATTGTTTCCATATGCTTTTTTCACTGCTTTTGCAAGCTTGGATGCAGAAGGAGCAGAAGCTGCCTGAACTGTAACAACCGGAGCATCCGCGCCGGCTGACGGCGTTACATCTGTAACTGTGCGGGCCGTCGAAAATGAAAACGCGCCAGCTGCTACCGCTGCTGTTAATACCAGTGCTGCTAATCCTTTTTTGCTCATATGTGTTCCTCCCAGTATGCATTATTTTTGTTAACATATATTTTGATTCTGCATACATTCTAGCATACTCTTTTGAAAAAAGAAATGGGAAATGCATGAAATAAAAAAATTTATGCTGTTTACTGGTTACTGCATTTCCTGCTGTCCGTTTTCATTGTGAAATGCCTGTATCAGATAATTAACAACCCGAATCTGGGACTCCGACAATCCCCTGGTGGAAAAATATCCCGATTCGGGCTGATTATCCAGCAGATAATCAACGGACACATGAAATACACTTGAAATTTTTAACAGCATCAGTAACGAAGGCTGGCGCAAATTGGATTCCATGTTGCAGACTGCCGCTGCTGACACCTGTAATATCCGTGCAAGCTCTTTCTGGCTGTATTTACGGGACATGCGCAGCTCTTTGATTCGTTCGCCTAAAAGAAGCATCTGGTTAACATCCTTTCCAAACAGAAATTATATTTACTGCCAGTGTAACCTTTTGTACTATTCTATTGGATAATTAAATTATCTGTTCGTTATAATCCACAGTTTCCGCCTCAAAAATACACTGTCAGATAACTTTTTTTATAAATAGTTAAATTTTTATTGCTTCTCAAATGCGTATATTATATAATTGTAAAAAGCAGCATCGGAAAAATTTTCGGGAGGTACTTATGACAGATTTTCTTATTTTTGAAAAAGAACTAACAGACAGGCTGCGCGCAGGCCTTGGAAACAGCTGCCAGGTATCGGCACGCACGCTCTGCCTGAATAACAATGTGAAAAAACAGGCGGTCTTTATTACCGAAGAAGGCAGCAGCATTACGGAATGCCTGGAAACCGGCTGTCTGTGGCCGCTGTGCAAAACACCAAAAGACATAGAGCTCATTGCGAAAAACATGATGCAGGAATACCACAGAAGAAAAAAACTGCCTGCCATGCGTTCTGCACTGGACAGGCTGTACGACTGGGATTTTGCGAAAAGCAGGGTCATGTTCCGGCTCGCCAGCACGGATGCAAACAAATCCCTTTTACAGGAAATTCCAAGCTTTGAGTCAGTCTGCGGCCTTTCACAGATATTTTACCTGCTTTTGCAGGAAGGCACCGGGCATGGAACATGCATTACCATTAACAGCAGGCTGATGCATGCATGGAAGGTTCCGGCAGACGGGCTTTTAGAGCAGGCCCGCAGGAATACGCCAGAGCATCTGCCATGCCTGTTTTTAAATGCATCCCTGGACGCATCCGCAGATGTATTAAATGTCCTTCATGCACAGGGCCAGGCAGGCATTCCTGTTTATTTTTTAACCAACAGCATGGGATTATACGGTGCAGCCTGCATTTTATACGAAGGCATTGCAGAAATCACTGCGCAAAAGCTTGGCTGCGGCTTTTACGTGCTGCCCTGTTCGCTGCACCAGACCGCGCTGATTCCGGCCCCATCCATCGAACCGCAGCTTGCCGGACAGCTGAAGCAGCTGCTGCTGACCATCAACCGTGACAGCCTGCCAAGGCAGCAGTTTCTGTCCGATACGGTATATTATTATAATAAGGAAGAAAAACAGCTGCATGCCGTACCGTAATTCATGCGGTTTCTTCCAGAATAAAAGGGCTGTGGCACGAAGCAAAGCATCGCTTTCTTCCTGCCACAGCCTCTGCTCTTTCGCGGCATATTTCATTTCCGCTACAGTTCTTCCCCGTTCGAAGCAACTGCCTTCTGATACCAGAAAAAGGACTTCTTTTTATACCGCTTTCCGCTTCCCGTGCCGTCGTCATTCAAATCCACATAAATGAACCCATACCGTTTTCGCAGTTCCCCGGTTGTAAACGACACGACATCAATGCATCCCCACGGCGTATATCCTATCAGCTCCACGCCGTCTATATCTACTGCTTTTTTCATCTCCTCAATGTGCCTGCGCAGATAGTCAATCCGGCAGCTGTCATCACAGGTACCATCCGCTTCCAGCTTATCGATTGCACCAAACCCATTTTCCACAATAAACAGCGGCAGCTCGTATCTTTCATATAATGCACAGAGCGAATACCGCAGCCCTTCAGGGTCAATCTGCCATCCCCAGTCCGATGCTTTCAGATATGGATTCGGAACCGTATGGGCATTTCCGCCGTCTGTGCCGTCATGCACCTGATTCACATCTGCCCGGACAGCATTGGACATATAGTAGCTGAATCCGATATAATCAACCGTTCCCTCTGCCAGAATCTGCCTGTCTTCCGGCTCCATGACCGGCTTATTGTTTTCACGCTCCCACATTTTCTCCGCAAATGCAGGATAATGCCCGCGGCAGTGTACATCCGAAAAATAATACCGCTCATGCATGGATTCCTGCGCCGTCATCACATCATCCGGACTGCAGGAATACGGGTAGAATGGCACGAAGGAGCACATGCAGCCGATTTTGAAGTCCGGATTGATTTCATGCCCTCTTTTCACTGTCAGCGCAGAAGCAACCAGTTCGTGGTGCACCGCCTGGTACAGCGCTTTTTTCGGGTCTTCAAATTCGGAAAACCGGATGCCGGAATTCGTCCATCCAAAAATATCGGTATCGGTATTGCTCTGGTTATTGATTTCGTTAAATGTCATCCAGTATTTCACTTTATCCCGATAGCGTTCCATAACCGTCACGGCATATCTTACAAAAAAGCCAATCAGCTTCCGGTTTATCCAGCCGCCGTATTCCTTTGCCAGGTGATACGGCATTTCAAAATGGCTCAATGTAATAACCGGCTCGATGCCATGCTCTAACAGCTCATCAAACAGGCTGTCATAAAAACGAAGCCCTTCCTCACAGGGTTTTGTTTCATCCCCCTTTGGAAAAATGCGGCTCCACGAAATCGATGTCCGGAAGCACTTAAATCCGAGTTCTGCAAATAATGCAATATCATCTTTGTAAGTATGGTAAAAATCAATGCCTTTATGGTTCGGATAACGCTCCCCCAAAATCACGCCATCCGTAATCCGTCTTGGCACGCCATGGGCTCCTGCTGTCAGCACATCGCTGACACTCAGCCCCCTTCCGCCTTCCTTCCAGCCCCCTTCCAGCTGGTGGGCAGCAACAGCACCGCCCCATAAAAAATTATCTGGCAGACTCATGTCAAATCACTCCTTCTTTTTTATCATAATGATACTGGTGCCAGGAATATGCACAGTTATCTGCGTACCTGAATAAACGCATCTCCCGCTGCAATGCTTCCTGATGTTTTCAGCGGTTCTATGGCAGCAAACTCATCGGTATTTGTAATAAGCACGGGAGTAACCGTTTCAAACTGCTTCTGAATCTGCTGTAAGTCAAATTCCAGCAAAAGGTCGCCCCTTTTCACCATATCGCCGTCTTTTACCTTTGCCGTATAATATTTCCCGCCAAGGGAAACCGTTTCAAGCCCGACATGAATGAGCATTTCCACGCCTGATGCATGTTCCAGGCAGACTGCATGCTTTGTATCAAACACAGAACTTACTTTTCCGTCAAACGGTGCATACAGCTTTCCTTCTGATGGAACAATGGCTGCACCCTGTCCGAGAATCCCCTGTGAAAACGTCGGGTCACTGACGTCTTCCAACGCCTTTGCTTCCCCGTTCAGCGGCGCATAAAGAACAATTTCGTCCTCTTTTCCTGGCAAAACGCCGGAAGCCTGCGCATTCCCGCTCCCGGAAACCTTTGCGGCAGGCATTTGGGTGCTGTCTGCTTCTGCCACAGCCTTTTCATCACATCCGATAATCTGCACCAGAACAATCGCTGCAATGACCGAAATCCCGCAGCCTGCCAGCATGCCCGGAAAAGACATTGGTGCATCCGGGCTGATGGCATTCACCGTTGTCAAAAGCCCCGGAAGCCCGGCATATACATAATTTTTGGAACCGAACAAGGCCACTGCCAGCGCACCAAGCGCACCGGATATGCACCCTGCGATAAACGGCTTTTTCAGGCGCAGCGTAACGCCGTAAATAGCCGGTTCGGTAATTCCGAAAATACCGGTAAGACCCGCAGACATTGCAACATTTTTCATTTCTTTGTCACGGGTTTTGAGCATCACTCCAAAACATGCAGCTGCCTGTGCAACAACCGCACAGGTCTGGACAGCCTGAAACGAATCACATCCAAAATTATCGAAATTCGCCATAACCATTGGCGTAACGCCCCAGTGAACACCAAAAATAACTGCCACCTGCCAGAAGCCGCCGATAATAAGGGCTGCTATGGCCGGAACGGTGTTATAAAGGAAATTATAACCAGATGCAATGCCGCCTGCGGCCATATCAGAAAGCGGGCCAATCAGCAGAATGGTTGCCGGAATCATAATAACGGCACAAATAAACGGCACTGCCAGCGCCTTTATTACATCCGGAATCCATTTTTCGACAAACCGTTCCAGATAAGACAGCACAAGCACCAGAAACAGGGGCGGAAGGACGCTGGATGTATAAGTCGTCTGCGCCATTTCCAAAAACAAAAACCGGATGCTTTCTCCATCTGCAATTCTCGACGCCAGGCTGCCCCAGTCCGGATTGACAAGCGCCAGGCAGCACCAGAGCGCAATAAATGTGCTGCATTTAAAATGCTTCGAAGCCGTAACTGCTATCATGACTGGCAGGAACGTAAACGGCGTCCATGAGATAAAACTCAATACCGCATATGTGCCCGTCTCCGAAAACGACGGCATTACCAGGTTTAACAAAATCAGGCATCCCTGAAGCAGTCCTGCCGCTGCCAGTATGTAGACAAATGGTGCAAATACCGCAGACATTGCTGCAATCACGCGGCTTAACAGGCTTCCTTTGTTTTCCACGGACTGGCTTTCATCCAGATGAAGGATTTTCGTCAGTTCCTCATATACATCCTTTGCATGGGTACCAATCACAATCTGATACTGTCCGCCCTTTTCCACTACCTGAATAACCGCCGGCATGGCTGAAATCTGTGCCGTAACATCCGCAGAAGGCTGCTGCTTTAACACGAGGCGCAGCCTTGTTGCGCAGTGTGCGGCACTGATAATGTTTTCTTCCCTGACCAGCTCCATAATATCCCTGGCAAGCTTTGCATAGTCACGAACCTGTGCCATAATAAATTTCCCCGCTTTCTTCTCTTTTTCATTTTGTAATCTGGCCAGATTACTTATTCTTATTTTCTTATTTTACGATACCAGTCCTGATAAACCAATTATAAAAAATTATGAGAAAAAAGGTAGTATTTTTGCGCGCAAAAAAACAGGTCCCTGCTCAAGAAACCTGTTTTTCCCAGGAAACATCCTGTTTTTTATGTCCCGGCTACTCCTCCGCCAGCCTGTTTTGTATCTTTTTTCCGAGTTCCTCAATAATGCACATAACAGGTATCTGGGAAGTATAATCCACATTTTCTTCATCCCTGCGCATCGTTATGTAATAAGAAAGATTCACATCTGACAGCCTGCTGATGGCAGACTGCTCCGTATTTGTAATGCTGATAATCCTGCAGGCAGACTGCTTCAGCCCGTTAACAATCCTGACAACCTGTTCCGATTCCCCCGATACAGACAGCACAATAGCCACGGTAGAGGCATCCTTCATATGAACCGGGTAAAACGGGTCCTGAATATGCAGGCTGAATTTTCCTGCGTTTGTAAAGCATCTGGCTCCGTACTGGCCGATATGCCCGGAACTGCCAATGCCTACAAATACAACCCGTTCCATTCTTGCAATGACCGATGCCGCTTCTTCCAGCTTTTTCTGGAATTTTCCCGTTTCCAGGCGTTCAAAAAAAGCCTTGATTTCCGACAAATCTCCCGTCAGCATCCCTGCTTTTTTCTGCCCGTTATGTTCCTTCATCCGCAGCCTGAATTCCGAATAGCCGTCGCATCCCATTTTCCGGCAGAACCTCAGCACCGTACTGGTTGATACATGCGCTTCTGCCGCAAGCTCACGAATCCGCATATACGGCACGGCGCTTATATGCTGCATGACATATTCATAAACCGATAATTCCAGTTCATTCAGGCTCTGTATTTCTTCCACACGAAACATTCCTGCTCCCTCTTTTCCCGCTGTGCCGCCCCGGGCATTTCTCCTGCTACTTTGTCGATTCCCGCAATGTCACCTCATACGGCAGCTTTGCCACCCTGGGCACTTCTTCCCCGCGCAGCTGGTGCAGCAGCATCCTGCAGGCCTCCCGCCCCAGCTCCTCTGTATGGAACGCAATCGCGGTAATACCGGTTTTTGCAGAAGCTAACAGCTGGCTGTCATGAAAACAGGCCAGCCTCATGTCCTGCGGAATGCGGATATTTTTTTCTTCCAGCTCCCGCAGGACATAGCTGGCAAGCAGGTCATCCCCGCACAGGATACAGCCTGCGCCGCGCATCAGAATCGTATCTGCGGCCTTTGCAGCCGACAGGGCAGAGTTTATATCCGTAAAAACAAGCGATTTGTCCGGCACCGCTCCCCGTTCCCTGTGCGCTTTGTAAAAGCCTTCCATCCGCTTCTGGTTCATCAGGTAATTCATATTTCCGGCAACCGCAGCAATTTTTTTGATCCCCTTCATCAGAAGAATGCTCGTCAGCTCATAACAGGCTTCTGCATAATCATTGTCCGCCTGGTAAATCTGCGTGTCCTCGGACATGCCGGCAGCAGCAAACGGAATTCCGCTGTTTTTTAACATTTCCACCGGCTTTTCATCGCCCGACGTGCGTATGAGAATCAGCCCGTCCACCTTGTGCTTTTCAATCACGCGTGACAGCCTGGATAAATCATTCGTATCTATCAGTATCATAATCACATCGTAGTCTTCCGAGTCCGCAACCTCGCTGATTCCTTTGAGCACCTTCGGAAAATACGGGCGGTCCTGTGAAAACAGGTCTGCGGGCAGGACGACGCCGATATTGCAGGTCCCCCTGTTTCCAGCCTTTTTTCTGGCAGATGAATTTCTTACAGATGAATGTCTTGCAGCTGCCGTCTGCCCTGCTGCACGGCTGCCAGCTTCGTCCTGTTCTGCCTGCCGGCTGCCGGATTCAGCCTGTTCTGCCTGCTGCCGGCCAGCCTGCTCCTGCCAGGACTTCCGGCTGCCAGGCACCGGTTTTGCCGCCGCTGCAGCTGTGCCGGATTCCTGCCCTTTTGCCGCATCCGGCTGTTTGTGGCTGTGCGCCGCGATATAACTGAGCACCCGCTCCCTTGTTTCTTTTCCTATGCGCCCTTTTCCAGAGACAGACCTTGATACGGTTGTCTTTGACACGCCAAGCTCCCTTGCCACATCATCCATGGTCAGCTTTTTCAGGCCTGGTTCCTGCATCCTGTGATTCACCCCGTTACCGTCGTTTTCTGAAATTTATTCTATCATACTGCCTGTGAAAAGGAAATGGAAAATTTCTCCGCCCCGTTATCCCGCAAACATCAGCAGCACCGGCACAGACAGCACGCACAGCACCGTCGTCAGAATAATGGAAGCACTGCAGGATGTGACATCCAGCCCTTTCTGGCTTCCAAGAATCAGCGGCAGGTTTCCAACCGGCATCCCGAACATGACCATGCACACAGGCACCAGCGCCTCATCCTGTGTAACCAGACGCAGCAGCGGCAGCATCAAAAGAGGCAGTATCAAAAGCTTGACAGCCGAAAACATATACAGGCGCGGCTGGCCGAAAATTTTGCGCATATCTGAATTGGCCAGCGCAAATCCGACTGCTGCAAGCGCCATCGGCGAAGTCACATTTCCAAGATACGTTACTGCAGTCTTTAAAAAATCCGGCAGCTGGATTTCCAGCAGAATCACTGCAATTGCAAGGATGCCGGACACCGTGCCCGGATTTGCCATGGATTTGAGCGAAGACAGCGAAAAACGCCCTTCCATCAGGGCAACGCCGTAGGTATAAAATACAAAGTTATAAACAAGCATAAATTCGGTTACATAAACCACATATTCCGCTCCCAAAATGCTGGAAACAACCGGAATCCCGATAAAGCCGACATTGGAAAACACAAACATCAGCTGGAAAATCCTGCGCTGCTTCAAATCTTTTTCAAAAACAGGCGTAAGAATCATCCCGGAAGCAATAAAAATAACAAACATTCCCACTGCAATCAGCCCCACGGACAGCAGGGCATCCATCGAAATCTGCCCCACTGCATTGGCACCGCTGGAAAGCACAAGCATCGGGTTAAAAACAGTTACAATCATGCCTGACATCTGGTTATTGGTATGCTCGTCCATCATTCCTTTTTTCGTGACGAAATATCCGGCTCCTATCATAATAAGCAGAGCAAGCATCTGAAAAAATACGGTAAAAAATGTCATGGTTCTCTCTCTTTCTATTTGATTCCTGTCTGATTCCTGTCTTGTTTTTCCCGGGGCTGCCGCACGAAGAAAAATGATACATCGTTCATTTCAATCGTTCATTTCAATTGTTTATTTCAATCGTTCTTTCTTACGAAATCTTATATATGTTTTGCTTCGTGCGACAGCCCCAGGATTTATTATATCCCAGAAATATCCAAATAACAAGCCGGAATCCTTTTAATTACAAAAAGCCATGACTTCCCGTACCGTCTCATTCCGACTATCCGGGAAGCCATGGCTGCTGCGCCGAAGCTCCGCCTGAAACAGGCTGTGTCATAAAAACCGCCTGTTTCAGCCAGCCGCACCAGCCAGCTCATGTTTCATTTCAATCACGTTCCTAGTACCCCTTATCTGCTGCCACGCATGGTAACTGTTTCAGGGACCCCCATCCCTTTCATGCATAGCCAGCTGCAGGAACCCCCATCCCTGCAGCGCTTATGACAGCAGCTTCATTATATTTTTCTGCTTTGTAAAAGTGCTGCTTCCGGCTGCACAGCACGCTGCCTGATTTCCCCTGTCTGCATTCCTGATGCTATACCCAGTTTGCACTCTTAGAGCGCTTTTTCTCCAGCTTATAGCTCTTTGGATGCTCTTTCCACTGGAAGAGCGCCTGGTCTTTGATTTTCCCCTTCTTTGTATCAACCACAGCTTCGATTTTTGTTTCCGCGCCCTTCTCCAGATTTACGGAAAATACAAAAACCTTCTGTGCACGCTGTTTTTCCAGTAGCTTCCCATTCCGGTACAGGGAAACCTCTGGCTGGTTGGAATAGACCTTTACCTGAATCTGCCCCGTCCCGCGTTCCTGGAACCTCTTGCTGCATATATGCACCATCGGCCTGTGTGTCCAGTATGCCTGGTACAGGTAAAAGCTGTCCTTTTTCGTTTTGCGGTCAAATGTTACAAGCCCCTTATGGTTCATGCCCGGCTCGCCGCCCTGGTCTCTGGCATCTGCTGCAAAATCAAACATGTTCCATACATGGGTTGCCCAGATAAACGGATATTTCGCAAAACATTTCAGCATGTATTCATGATAAAGCGCCTGGTATTCTTCGGTATGGTCTCCGCGCCTTGGCTTTTCACTGTGCAGGTTCGGCATGCCTTCTGCCCCGTATTCCGAATAGCCGATGCAGCGCTTTGGATATCTGGCATGAAACAGCCGGAAAAAGACATCATTTAAAAACAGTCCCGGCACATACCATCCCAGATACAGGTTGTAGCTGACAATATCCGTAATGTGCACAACCTTTGAAAACGGATTGCACATCGCATAGCAGGCAAGCGTGGTCACCCTTGTCGGGTCCAGGCTGTGGCACAGGTCATTGAGCATGCGGTGGTTATCCAGCATATCCTGCCTGTCCTTCGTCGAAATCGTAATCTCGTTTGAAACGCCCCATGTCACAATACACGGATGATTGTAATTCTGGAAAATCAGCTCTTTCATCTGATTGACCGTGTCCTGGCGCCCGCCCGGCAGATGCTCGGAAATATATGGAATCTCGGCCCATACAATCATGCCATAGCGGTCGCATAAATCGTAAAAATACTGGTCGTGCTGGTAATGCGCCAGCCGGACCGTATTGGCCCCGATTTCCCGGATCAGCTTCATATCCTCATCATGGTGCTCTTTTAACAGAGCATTGCCGATTCCTTTGCGGTCCTGGTGCCTGGAAACGCCATGCAGCGGATAGCGCCTGCCATTCAGGTAAAATCCTTTGCGCGGATCCACCCGGAATGTGCGGACACCAAACGGCACGCACACCTCATCCAAAACCGTCCCGTCCTTTACAAGCTCTGCCTTTGCGGTATACAGATACGGGTCCCTGCGGCCGTTCCACAGATGCACGTCTTTTATTTCCAGCGTCACATCCGTCCCGCTGCCCTGTGCCACACAGTTTCTGCCGGCATCGTATAAAGAAATGCTGACCTTAGCCCCTTCTGCCTTATGCCAGCTTTCCACGCGTATCTGAGCGTTTTTCCCCTTTACCTGCGGCGTAACCTTGATGCCCTGCGCGCCATAGTAATCCATTTCAAAATGGTCTTTCGGAATAATGCGCAGCAGTACATCCCGGTAAATGCCCCCATAAAACGTAAAGTCCGCTTTCTGCGGATAAATGCTGTCACTGACACTGTTATCTGCCTTTACGGAAAGCCTGTTTTCATCCTGCAGAAACGATGTGATATCTGCCCGGAACGTCGAATAGCCGCCGTCGTGGCTGATAACATGGCTGCCGTTGCATTCCACCGATGCGGAAGCATTTACGCCCTGAAATTCCAGGTAAACACACTGGGTCTGTGCATCAAACTCCGGCTTTGGAAATACTGTCTCATACAGGCAGGTTCCGCGGTAATAGTCATTGCCGCCGTCCTGTCCGTCTGCGGCATTCCATGTATGCGGCAGGCTTACCGGCGTCTGGATGCCGTCCCGGCCGGTAAACAGCCAGTTTTCCATTAGTTTTATGTCCTTCCTTAACATTCTGGCCTGTATTCCTCCTTTCTGTAAATAAGCTGGCATAAACACCATAACTTTTCCGTGATTTATACCAGCCGTATCTTTCTTTGTCTGCATTATATTGTCAAATTTCTACAAATTCAAGCAATTGTGCATAACTGGTCATTTCTGTGCTGTAAGTGGCAGCGTTACTATTCACGGCCCGGGGCCGCTCATAGTAACGATTCGGGGCGATATTCCGAATTTTGCTACGCAAAAATCGCCCCTCACTCCTGAATCATTTTCTCACGGAATGCGCAGCTAGTGCGCATTCCTGACCCGTGGAAAGTAACGTGGCAGCTGCAAAGGCTCCGCCCATCCTGCATCCGTGCTTTACATGCCGCCCCCGTTTTGTTATAATGCTTTATTAGAATACACCATATCGGAACATCTTATACGCGAGCAATATTTTCCAAAACAGGAGGTATCATGATAACAGCCGCCATGAAATCCAAGGGTTCCTTCGACCGCAATTCCATTTTATCCGCAGGAAGTGCCCGCCGTCAGGGAGCCTTCACATCACAGAACATCACCACGCTGAACAGGGCCGGCCAGGGCAGCTTTGCGCCGCCTCCTGCTGCAGGGACAGCTCCCGCTGGCACACGGGCACGTCCGCCCATTCAGGCACCGTCCGGGCACCAGATACAGCCCGCAGCACCAGCGCTGTCCGCGCACAGGATGCCGCGCCTGTCCCATCCGCTCCAGAAGGGACAAAAAGCACCGCTTGCAAACGGCACACCCGGCGTGCTGCGGGCTTGCTTTGGCTGGAACGCTTCCAATGCGCAGTGTGATGCGGATGTATCTGCATTCCTGCTTGGCGCGGACGGGAAAGTGCCTGGCGATTCGTGGTTTGTATTTTACGGCCAGGAGAAAAGCCCCGACCGCAGCTGCCATCTCCAGTCCGGCCTTCCCTGCGACCGCCAGTGCATTACGGTCGATTTCACAAAGCTGAACCCGGATGTAAAAAAAATTGTCTTTGTACTGACCATAAACGAAGCATTTGAAAAAAGGCTGCATTTTGGCATGATGAAAGATGCCTACATGCGTATTCTGGATAAAAACAATACCGAAATTGCCAGTTTTCCGATGACGGAATACTATTCGAACGTCATATCGATGATGATTGGCGAAATTTATGAATACCGCGGCAGCTGGAAATTCAATGCCGTCGGAAACGGCGTCGCAAAGGACTTAGCCGGGCTTTGTGCCTTATATGGCGTAGCAGTAAGTAATTAGGAGGATTGGATATGTTAACATTAGAAACCGTCAATGAACTAACGCTGAAAGTCACCTGCTCCGGCAGCGGCGTGCTTATCGCAAAAGCAGGCTCCTTTATCGCAGGAGACAGTCCCGGCGGAAAAAATTATAAATTTGAAAAGCTCCTGCTCGGCCCGCAGAACAATTTTGCCCAGGCTGCGTTTGGTTCCCTGGTCCGGCGCATAACCGGGGAAAATATCCCGCTGATGAAGGTCATGATGAACGGAGATTCCGTGACCTATTATGCGAACAACAGCCAGCACGTTGTAATTTATAAGCTGTCTCCCGGCGAGGTCATTTCCGTGGAATCGGAAAACCTGCTGGCCTTTACCCAGGAATGCCAGTATGAAGTGCGCTTTATCGGCTGCGGCGTCCTCTCCCAGAAAGGGCTTGCAACCACGCTGCTGACCGGAAACGGGCCGGAATCTTACGTGGCTGTCCTCTCAGACGGAAATCCGATTGTGTTAAGCAATATCCAAAGCCGCAGCACCATCTGTGCAGACCCGGACGCCGTCATCTGCTGGATGAGCCAGTCAGGCTATTGCGACCCGCAGATAAAAGCCGACCTGAACTGGAAAACATTTATCGGCCAGGCTTCGGGCGAGTCATATGCATTCGAATGGAGCGCAGGCCAGCCCGTCTCCGTCATCATCCAGCCGAACGAACGAAGCGGCGGCATACGGGTCGGCATCGATTAAAATTACTGCATATCATAAACAGGGCTGTCTTTTTATTTCCATTACGGCAGCCCTGCAGGTTTTCTGAAAAAAAGCCATTCCGTAATACAGCACGCAGCGGTACTCCTGCGTCAGTCCTTTTCCATACTCCTTCGTTAAAATCTGTTCCATTCCTTCCCTGCATGCATGCTCCATTGCTTCCCTGCTTTTTGCTCTTTTGATTTCAATCACGGCAGCCCGCCTGTTTTTGCGGTCCCGCACAGCAATATCCGTCCGCCCCAGTCCCTGTTCCCTGTTTGAATCCGCCAGGCACCCGCCTGCTTTCAGTATTCCGGCCAAAAATGCATGATAAAAGTCTTCATGGTAATCATAATAACTGATGGTTTCAAACAGAAAATCTGAAATCAGCTCTGCGGTCCTGTCTGCCTCTCCGGCCCAGAATGCCTGTATCAGTTCCCTAGCTTTTCCCATATCAAGGCTGTCATAAAACCATGCTGTCACGGACTGGCGGAAAATACCCATAATCTCCTGATTTGGAATTTTTATTTCTGTCAGATTTTCTCCAGGCGGCAGCCGCATTGTTTTCGTCAGATATCCGGTCATCAGAAGAACGCTCCAAAGATTATCCTCAGAATCGTGCAGCTGGTCATAAGTAAGCTCATCGGAAACATGCTGTATCATCGTTCCGCCATTTAATAAAATTTCGAATTTATCATTGACATTCCATTCCTGATGGTTTATAAAGCTGCGGATAATGCTGTTGCTGCTTGTATTCACCCAGTAATTTTTCGGCCTGCTGCCTGGATTTTTCAAAAGCTTTGATACATAACTGACTACATCCCATGGGCAGTATATTTCCCTGCTCCCGAACATATAGCCATCATACCATTCTTTCATCTGCCCGGCATGCTTTATCAGCCCGCCCTGCTGCAGCAGCTCCTCTGCTTCTTTTTCCGTAAATCCGAAGCTGTCACAAAATTCATCATCCAGCACAGAATAAGAAACAAAGTGATTGACGCCTGTAAAAATACTTTCCTTGGAAATACGCAGACAGCCGGTAACGACAGCAAATTTTAAATAATCGTTTGTTTTCAAAGCTGCACAGAACATATTTCGGATAACCATAAGCATTTCTTTGTAATATCCATGCTCCTGTGCTTCGGCAGCTGGCACATCATATTCATCGATAAACAGGATAACAGGCTTTTTAAAATGGCTCCAGAGCATGCGTGTCAGTATTTTTAAAGAATTTTCCACATGTGTCTCATTCCCGCATTCAAACATCAGGTTATGAAATATCATGCGGTCTGCTTCATTGACCCGGTCACTTTTTTCCAGAAATGCAAACTCCTTGCAGACATCCGCAATCATGGCCCTGAGGCATCCATATGCCTGGGAAAACGTCAGGTGTGCCACGTCTTTGAATGTCACAAATATAACCGGAAACTGGTTCATCCATTCCCTGCAAAACTGTTCATGGCGCATGACAGACAGCCCCTGAAACAGCTCCCTGCTATCCCTTCCCAGCGCAAAAAAGCTTTCCATCATCCGCATTGTCAGGGTCTTCCCGAACCGGCGCGGCCTTGTAAAAAGCGTTACTTTATTGCCTTCGTTCTGCACCAGTTCATATAATATTTCTGTCTTATCCACATAATACCTGCCGCTGCGGCGGACTTCTTCAAAATTTTCATATCCGACCGGCATTACAATTTTATCCATTTTATTCACTTTATCCATATTCTTTCCCTCACCGCTGTCTCTGCCATGCTTCCTGAAAACAAAGACAGACAGCCCTGCAGGCTTCCTGCAAAGCTGTCCATCGATACGCCATTACAGCCACTGTATTACCACGTCTTATTCTATTCTTTCCCGGAACCTGTCACAGCCTTGCGCAGCATATCCACCGGAATCATGGTTACGCCAAGGGCTGCAACCGCAATCCACCCGGTGATTCCAAACGGCACGCAGCTGAACATGTTCCCAATCCAGGTAAACAGCGGGAACGGTATCAGCGCTGCATTCACAATCAGTGCCTGCACCAGAATAATGGTAAAGAATACTTTCAAAAATCCGGTATTTTCGTTCAGCCCCTGAAAAATGCCATAAGCATCGTCACGGACATTAAATCCGTTAAACAGGGCGCTGACAATAAACAGTACGAAATACCCGGTCAGGTGCTGTGCCTCATTTTCAAACAGCCCCGTGAAAAACGGCAGCTTGAGATACACAAAGCTGATGGCCGTAAGCCATGCACCCATCGTCAAAATCTGTCCCATCATTTTTCTGCTGACGATGTTTTCATCCCTTCTGCGCGGCTTCTCCGTCATATATTTCTCAAGCGCCGGCTCGTTGCCAAGCATAATAGCGCCGAGACTGTCCATGACAAGGTTTACAAACAGAAGATGCGTAACCTTTAACGGTTCTTCCACGCCGAAAAACGGCGCAACCGCACTGACAACAACCGCTGCCACATTGATAACCAGCTGGAACTTGCAGAATTTTAATATATTATGGTAAATCGTCCGCCCGTACCAGATAGCGTCTTTAATGGATTTGAAATTGTCATCCAGAATTACAATCTTGCCTGCTTCCTTGGCGGCTTCCGTACCGCTGCCCATTGCAAAGCCGACATCCGCACGTTTCAGTGCAGGAGAGTCGTTCACGCCATCGCCGGTCATCCCGACTACGAGGTTCATTTCCTGACAGAGGCGCACCATGCGCGACTTATCTGTCGGAAGTGCCCTGGCAATCACGCGGATATCCGGTATGATTTTTTTCACTTCCTCGTCGGACATTTCATTCAGCTGTGCAGAAGACAGCGCCCGGTCTTTTTCATCTTTTAAAAGCCCGGCATCCTTTGCAATCGCGACTGCTGTTTCCAGGCGGTCGCCGGTTATCATGACAACCTGAATACCCGCATCCTGCACCATTTTAATGGCATCCCGGGCTTCCGGCCTGACATCGTCGCGGATTCCTGCAAGGCCGATAATGACAATATCGTCATTAATGGCATTTTCTTCCATTGGCTTTTGGGAATAGCCAAACGCAAGCACACGCATGGCCTTCGAGGCCAGCGCATCAATTTTCTGGTTTAAGGCTGCCTGGTCGATGTCCCTGACTGCTCCGTCTGCATCCACATATTTCACAGCCTGTGCCAGCAGTTTTTCCGGCGCGCCTTTATAAAACGTCTTTCCAAGGCTCTCGATTCTGGCCTGGCTGAATTTATTGGCAGAATTAAATCCCTGGCTTTGTGTAACCGTATAGTCCTGGTTTGCATTCACTGCACGAAACGCTTCTTCACCCATAAACTTCATCAGCGCCTGGTCTGTCGCATTGCCGCCGATGACATGATGCTCTGCATCAAACAGCGACTGGGTGTTTTTGCCAATCGCAAGGTCTAACAGCTCTTTAACTGCAGCATGCTTCCCAAGCTCCGGTATCGGAATGGAAACACCGTCTGCCGTAAAAAAGTCCACGACTTCCAGCATTCCCTTTGTAATCGTGCCTGTCTTGTCACTGAACAGAATATTTAAAGAACCCGCGGTCTCAATGCCTTCTGCTTTTCTTACAAGCACGTTATGGTCTAACATCCGGCTCGTATTCTGCATCAGTACCAGGGAAATCATCAGCGGCAGTCCTTCCGGCACGGCACAGACGATAATAACAACAGCCAGCGACACTGCCTGCACGACATCCTGGATAATATCCTGAATGCTGTTCGCAAAATAAGCCGATACCCCGCCGGCCGATACAATAAAGAATGCAAAATACAAAATGGAAATTACAATTGCACCAATATAGCCAAAGGTGGAAATCTGCTTTGCCAGCTTTGCCAGCTTTACTTTCAGCGGCGAGTCCGGCTCATCCTCCTGCATTTCTTCCGCCATCCGGCCCATCATTGTTTTCAGGCCGACCTTGCGGACATCGAGCACGCCTTCCCCGTCAAAGACAACCGCGCCGCGAAACAGCGAATGGTCATCTACAAACGTATCGCCCGTAATATCGTCCGGCAGCTGGAAGCTTTCCTCAGCAGCCGTTTTTTTGCACTCCTCTGCTTCTCCGTTTAACGCGGAATTATCCACGCGCAGCGAGCCGGAAACAAGAATGCCGTCAGCCGGAATCTTATTTCCGGACTGCAGCAGTACCTTATCGCCGGTTACGACATCATCCACATCAATGACCGTAACCTCGCCGTTCCGGTATACCTTGCATTCATCTTTTTTTGTGCTGTCTTTTAATTCCCTGTATTTTGTGTCGCTTGACACGCCTGTTTTTGCTGACACAAAAGCGACTATGAGCACCGCTGCAATGGTGCCAAGCGGCTCATAAATTTCTGCATATCCAAAGAAAAACATGACAATCATAAGCGCTGCAATTGCAAGCAGCACCCTGATCATCGGGTCTGAAAAGGTTTCCTTGAATTCTTCCCAGAATGTCGTCGGTTCCGAATCCGGAATTTCATTCGAACCATATTTTCTTCTGGACTCCTCTGCTTCTTTCTCTGTCAGCCCGTTAAATTTCATACGTAATCTGTCCTCCAGTTATTTCCCTGTTGTTTATTTTTATCATTCCTGCAAACGGATTTTTTATACATACCGGTTTGCAAGCTCGCCCAGGCCCGGGTCGTTCGTGCCCTGTCCCACGGCGCTGAACTTCCATTCCCCGTTATGCCGGTAAATCTCGCCAAAAATCATGGCCGTCATGCCGGAATAATTATCGGTCAGGCTGTATTTGCACATTTCGCTGTTATTGCGCTGGTCCACAAGGCGGATAAAAGCATTTTGAATCATCCCGAAATGCTGCTTGCGCTGCACTGCCTGGTAAATATTGACAACAATAACAATGCGGTCATATTCCGCAGGGATGCCGCCCAGGTCTACTAAAATCTGTTCGTCGTCCCCTTCCCCGGCCCCGGTCAGGTTATCCCCCAAATGCTGGACAGCCCCGGTCCTGTGGCCCAGGTTTCCAAAATAAATAATATCAGACTTGTCACACAGCCTGCCATTGCGTAAAAGCAGGGCAGACGCATCACAGTCAATCGGCTTTGGCTTCGGCGCAAAAAAACCGCCCCTTGCCGGCTGTGCCTCGTCCCAGCCAAGCCCGACCATTATTTTGGAAAGCCCTGCATGCTCCTTTGATAAACTGACCTTCTGCCCCTTCTGCAAACTTACTGACATGAATTTCCTCCTTCAATTCTATCACCAATTATCCTCTTATGCAGCTGCCCGGCTGCTGCTTTTACTCCGCATCGATGCCATAATTCGCGCACAGGGCTGCCAGGCCGCCCTGATAGCCGCTTCCGATTGCATTGAATTTCCACTCGCCTCCATTTTTGTAAACCTCGCCAAAGACCGCGGCTGTTTCAATCGAAAAATCCTCGCCCAAATCATAACGCAGCATTTCCTCGCCTGTTTCTTCATTATAGATACGGATAAACGCATTGTTAATCTGGCCGAAATTCTGGCGCCTTGCTTCCGGTTCATATATCGTAACTGTAAAAGCAATCTTTGTAATATTATCCGGAACCCTGGACAAATCAATTTTAATCTGCTCGTCGTCCCCTTCCCCGGCCCCGGTCAGGTTATCCCCCATATGCTGGACACTGCCCGACGGATGCGTCAGGTTTCCAAAGAATACAAAATCCTCCTGCCCGGACACCCTGCCGGAATCCGTCAGCAGAAATGCGGCCGCATCCAGGTCAAAATCCCCGCCTGTATCAAACTGGTTCACATCCCAGCCCAGGCCGACTACCACCTTTGAAAGCCCCGGATTGCCCTTGGTCAGGCTTACTTTCTGTCCCTTTTTTAAACTAACTGGCATTTTATGATACCTCCCAAGCTGCTTTTACAGCTTAATTTTACACTGCCTGTCTGACACTATTATGCTGTCTTCTTTCTGAAATTATGCTGCTTTTAAGCGACCTCTATGCCGTAATGCGCACAAAGCGCCGCCAGGCCGCCCTGAAAGCCGCTTCCGATTGCGTTAAACTTCCACTCCCCATTATGCCGGTATAATTCCCCGACAACGACAGCCGTTTCTATCGAGAAGTCTTCCCCCAGGTCATACCGGATTAATTCTGTATTGGTCGCCTCATCGACTATGCGGATAAAAGCATTCGAAACCTGCCCGAAATTCTGCCTTCTGGCATCGGAATCATATATGGTAACCGTAAAGGCAACTTTTTCCACATTTGCCGGAATTTTCGACAGGTCTACTTCAATCTGCTCGTCATCCCCGTCGCCGGCACCAGTCAGGTTATCCCCCATATGCTTGATGGAACCGCTTGCATGTTCCAGGTTTCCATAGAATACAAATTCTTTTTCCGTCGGGCATTTCCCATTTGCGCCAGTCATAAACGCTGCCGCATCCAGGTCAAAATCTGCCCCGGAATCAAAGGCATTCACATCCCAGCCCAGGCCAACCATAATGTTTTTCAGGCCGGGATTGCCTTTTGTCAGGTCTACCTTCTGGCCTTTTGATAAATTAATCGGCATAATTGTCTCCTCCTCTATTCTGAAATTAGTTTCTATTGGAAAATACTAGTTTCTATTTTAACATAATGAAATGTTTATGTCACTATATAATTTCAGATACCTTCACCAATGAAAGCCTTTTCCTGATCTTTCACAAAATCATGCTTCTCTTTCTCATGATAAAAATTTATAATGACACAGCATTTTTTTTATGGTAGAATTATTTATTATGGCAGAAAATAACACCTGAATTCTTTCAGGGAGGAGGTGTTTTATGAAATACGACAAACCGGACCACAGCTTAATCAAATACATACTTGCCCTGTTAAATATTCCCAGCAATGCCGACGCTTCCTGCCAGCAGGCCGCAGCAGCCCTGGGACACCAGCGGCCTTATTACATTCAGATGGCATGTTCGCTGATTCGTTTTATGGATGAAATGCCAGGGGGATTTTTAATTTACCAGGCAGATGATGACGAAGAAATCATCTATGCCAACAAAGCGCTGCTGCGCATGTGCCAGTGCCATACCTTAAGCGAGTTCCGCAAATTTACCGGAAATTCCTTTAAAGGCTTTGTCTACCACAAAGACCTGGATAAAGTGGAAGAAAGCATCCGCCAGCAGATTTCGGAAAGCAGGTATGACCTTGACTACGTGGAATACCGCCTGAAACGAAAAGACGGGGAAATCCTGTGGATAGAAGATTACGGGCATTTTGCCCACAGCCCGATTGGCGATATTTTTTATGCCTTTATCAGCGATGCAACGGAAAAAAAGCTGAGCCAGCAGGCGCAGCTGCAGGAGCAGCAGCAGAAAGAACAGCACCTTAGAAACCTGATTGACGAAATCGACCGGGAACGCAAGGATATCAGCCAGGAGCACCTAAGACGCCTGGAAGTCATCGAGGGACTGAGCGTCAATTATGAATCCATCCTCTATGCCGACCTGGATTCTGACAAAATACTGCCGTACCGCCTGAGCAGCCGGACCATTGTACAGTTTGAAAAGACATTCAAGCCGAAAAAATTCAGCTGGTATATTCAGGATTACATCAAAACGTGGGTGCATCCGGAAGACCGTGCCTATGTGGAAAACCTTACCAGCGCTGTGTGCATCCGCGAACGGCTGGCCAGCCAGAAAACCTATTACCTGAACTACCGCGTCCTGAAAAATACAAAGCTGCAGTACCTGCAGCTGCGGATTGTTAATGTAGGAAGCAAGGACCGGATTTCCCAGATTGTCATGGGCTACCGGCGGGTAGATGACGAGGTGCAGCGCGAAATGGAGCAAAAGGAGCTGCTTGAGGACGCTTTAAAAAACGCCAATCTGGCCATTACCGCCAAAAACACGTTTCTTTCGAATATGTCCCACGATATCCGGACACCGTTAAATGCGATTTTCGGCTTCACGGCCCTGGCTGGCAGGCATCTGAACGACCCGGATGCTATCTCCTATTACCTGGACAAAATTAACGATTCCAGCAGACAGCTGCTGGATCTGATTGACAAGGTGCTTGAGCTTGCATGGTCGGATGCCGATGATTTCCGCATTGCAGATACCGAATGCTGCCTGCCGGATATTATGCAGAATGTAAAGCGTGCCCTGAAAGCTCAGGCAGACGAAAAACAGATTTCCTTTACGTCAGACTTCTCCAGCCTGACACACTGCGACATCTACAGTGACCCGGATAAGCTGGAAAAACTTCTTTTATATCTGGCCCACAATGCCATCAAATATACACAAAACGGCGGGTGGGTAAAAATTACCGCATCTGAACTGAAAAACCTGCCAAATGATTATGCTATTTATCAGATTGTGGTAGAAGACAACGGAATCGGCATCAGCAAAGAATTTATCAGCCGTATTTACAAGCCGTTTGAACGCGAGAAAAATACGACCTTCAGCGGCGTGCTTGGCACCGGCCTCGGCCTTACAATTGCCAAAAACATTACCGAAGCAATGGGCGGGACAATCGAAGCACAAAGCACCCTCGGTGCCGGCAGCCGTTTTACCGTGACGCTGCGCCTTCGCACACACAATCATCCGTCTGCGGACAGCATGAGCATGGACGATATCCTTACCCGTTTAAGCGGCCAGAAAATCCTGCTTGTGGAAGACAACGAAATTAACCTGGAAATCGAGACTGCCCTGCTCGAAGGGATGGGATTTCAGGTTGACACAGCTGTAGATGGCCAAATCGCGGTAGAAATCATGGAAAAATCCAGTCCGGGCGAGTATGCCCTGATTCTGATGGATATCCAGATGCCTGTCATGAACGGACACCAGGCAGCAAGAGCCATCCGCAGCTTTAAAAATGAAGCGCTGTCCCGCGTTCCGATTATTGCACTCTCTGCGGACGCATTTGAAAGCGACCGGCGGAAATCAATTGAAAGCGGCATGGATGCACATCTTCCAAAGCCGATTGACGTGCCGGTACTGTTAGAAACCATGGCAAAGACCCTGCAGGCACACAGCTGCCTGTACGGAAGCCCGGCATAGCCGCAAAAAAGAAGGGCTGCCACACGAAGCAAAACATATACAAATATATCGCAGGAAAGAACGATTGAAATAAACGATATCCTGTATCATTTTGCTTCGTGCGGCAGCCCCCTTTTTTATCCATTCTGAATTTTTAGAATTCCCTGAAATTTCCAGTCATTCTAAGCATTCCGAAAAAAGCCGCCAGCAGAACCGTGCTTTTCGTGCCACAGCACAAATTCCAGCAATTCTTCCGAAAAAACAGCCTTTCCCGGCATTTCATAAATATGCCCGCCCTGTGAAAGGCCGCCGATGCCGCCGCATGGCATGGCAGCAAGCCCTGCCGCCTGCAGCATCGGAATGTCAAACGCACTGTCCCCGGCTGCAAAGGCGTCTGCGGCACCGATGCGTTCCTGCAGCCGCAGGATGGCCATGCCCTTATTCAGCTTTTTCGGCACCGCATATACCTTTTCCCCATTGCAGAATACATCCGTAAAACGAAGCCCCAGTTCCTCTTTCAGCCCCTGCAGCACAGACTGCGGGCGGCTGCATTTTGTAAAGACAAACAGCTCCTGGATAAACCGCACATCCAGCATCCGGCCCGCTTCCTGTTCCAGATACCGGGCAGCACGCCCTAATTCTTCCCGGCTTTCTTCCACAATCTGCAGGGACCTGCGGTACCACTCCTTATCCTGCCTGCCATCGGCAAGCAGGACGCCGCCGTTGCAGGCAAGGGCATACCGGATATCCCCGATGCCCAGATGTATGCGGCCATACTGCTCTGCCGACCTTGTTGTCACAGGCACAAAAAGCATCCGTTCCGACAGCCCGGACAGCAGCTCATAAGTCTTTTGCGTCATAAAAGAAATTTCCCGTCCCTGGTATAATTCCACGCTGCGTTTTTCAGCTCCGATATCATGCCGGTAAGAATAAATCAGCGTATTGTCCAGGTCTGCAAATAAAACCTTTCTCATATTTAAGCCAGCTTGAAGCCATTTAAGGCTCGTTTACAATGCCGGTAAATAACGGCAGTCCGTCGCTTCCTGTCACTGCAAACAGGAACGGGCGGTCAAGCACAAAGTCAATCTCATCTTCCGGCACAGCCGCAGATGTGGCTTCTATGCTGATCAGCGTATATGCCGCAGCTGTCACGCCTTCCTCGTCAATCGCTGTCCTGGCTGCATGCTCTGTCTTTGATACAGAAAGCGGCTGCGTCTGCTTTACTGCCGCAGAAAAATCTGCTGTCTTTTCATCAAAGATATCCGTAACGCCAAGCGCTTTCAGCCCTTCTTCCAGCTCAAACGAGGATGCCACGTCAAATTTCGGCACTGCGAGATTAATCGTGGCATGCTTTTGATTCTCCCAGCCCTGTCTGGCTGTTCCTGTCAAAAATCCGACTGCCTGGCTGTCCCCTAACAGCTCCTGTACCGAAACGCCCTCATTCGGAAGCAGGAACCACATAAAGCCGGCTCCGCTCAGCTTTTGGGAAACAGCAGAAAACCGGCTGCCCCAGTAATAGGTTTCCTGTGTTTTATTTTTATGCAGAAATTCGTGTGTTACATCACCGGACGGTGCATGGAATACCTGCTCTGCGGTATGTTCCTTTAAAAATTCATGGTGCCACCTGGCCTGGAAAAAAATCGTGGACGCCAGTGCCAGAACCGTATCTTTGCTAAAGCCAGCCTCAGACACCTGTTTTTCCAGCATGCCGCCGGTCTGCTCATTCAGCCAGTCCTGCAGCTGGCTGTCAAACTGCTCAGAACCCATCTGCCCCTGATAAGATGACGCATAGTAGGTTTCTGCCAGCCTGTCTAAAGCATCTCGTTCTACCGCTGCATCCTCATCCAGCCACAGGGAGCCTGCCAGAAGGCTTGAAACCGCTCCGTCCCTGCGGTAATTTGCATTCCACAAATCCGCTGCCTGCTTTCGCAGGGATTCTATATCACTGCTTCCTGCCAGGCTTAATATCTGTTTCCTGCTGTTCCCGCCTGTCAGCTCTGCCAGCATGCCCAGTGCCATATATACATTTAACGGGGAATAAATCCGGTTTTCGGTGCCAGCGCCGGATAAAAACTGCTGCGTGCTTTTTTCCAGAAAAGCGTCCATGCCTTTTTCATACCCGCTTCTCTGATTCCTGGCAGCCCTGTCTGCTTCCCACGCATCGTATGCCTTCGCATATGCTGCTTCGTCAAATCCGCCACCGGCGTCTGTATAATCTTCTGTCTGCGGGTACAGGGCCGTTTGCGGATAAACAGCCTTTACCGTAACACTGCCTTTGTCCATGCCGGATAAGTTACGGATTTCATCCAGGGGATTGTTTTTTGTGATTTTATAATACCTGCTGCCTGTATACAGGCCATTTTCCGCAAACAGAAACGTTTTTTTGTTTCCGTCCTTTTTATAAATGACAAGGGTCAAAAGCCCGCCACTGCTTTCCTTCTGTGCCTTTTTCCGTTCTTTGAGCTCCATGCCGGCCAGCAGCCGGTATGCTTTTCTGACAGTCTGGCTGTCTTTGATAACCGTGCTTCCATCTGCCCCAAAGCCTATTTTCTTTGTATTCTGATACAGGCTTTTCGTAAAAACCGCATTCCGGTACGTTATGGCTGCCTCTTTTGCCTGTGCCGGGATGCCAGGGGCCGCTGCCGCGCACATCGGGATGACCAGTGCCGCAATCAGCAGCAGGCTTATGGCCGTTTTTTTCCATTTCTGATTCTCGTTCATAATAACTCTCCTTTCCTGCCGGGACTTTCTGCTTCTATAACTTCTAAAGATTATTATAGCAGGAATGGGATATATTTACAACCTCTGCATGAGAATCTACTTCACAAACTGGTCTATCGCACGGTTTAAATCTTCCACCGCGCTTTTATCCCCGTGTTCCACGGCATGCACGATGCAGTGGCTGATATGTTCTTTTAAAATCAGCTTTCCGGTATTGTTCAAGGCAGATTTGACCGCGGCCAGCTGCACGAGCACCTCGCTGCAGTCCCTGCCGTTTTCCACCATGCCCTTTACCGCTTCCAGATGCCCGATTGCTTTTGCCAGGCGGTTTACAACCGCTTTCATTTCCTTCGGGTCATGTGTATGGGAATATTCATCCATCAAAACCGCATTCCTTTCTTCTCAGCTGCCCTACGCCTCGTCCATCCCGGCCATTTTATCAATCGAATTTATCAGGGAAAGCAGCGCCGGGTCATTTTTCCTGTAATTTTTCATCATCCGGTCAATTTCCTGCCGTTCTTTTTTAACAATATCCAGGTTATAGGCAATCCTGGAACGCAATTTCTGGCGGCGCACCAGCAGGTTATGCTTGATTTCGACCATTTCCTTCTGCTCCACCAGCGCCTGCGGCTGCTCAATCCAAACCCGGGAGTCGTACAATTTACACTTTCTCAGCAGCCTGACCAGCTTTTCATAATAATAATTTAAATCTTCGTTTGTTTTCCTGTATTTTTCCTGTTCGCGCATGGCTTCCTGGTATAAATCCCATTGATATTCAAATTCCCGGGAATCGCGGACATGGTACTTTTCGTGCACATAGTCTACGGCATTTGTAATATTGACATATTTAATCTTGACTTTATTCAGCAGGGTAATCGCATAATTGATATTGACTTCAGCCTGCTGCATATCCCTTCTGCTGCTTTCTAAGCGCAGCACGATATAAGCTGCCCCGAACAGAGAAGCCGCAATCACGCCCATCCATGCATAGCGCAGCTCATAGGAAAACCCAATGGCCAGCACAAGCAGCAGGACAGCTGCCGTAGCTGCCCCAAACAGCAGCAGGAACGAATCCCTGCGCATCCGCCGCCGCAGCCGCCTTAAATCCTTTTTCTGGATTTCCCACTCCTGTTTTTCTCCTTCGAGATACTGCATGTCCCGCTTTACAACAGCCTGGTATTCCTCATTGGCCCGCAGGTTTTTAATGGCATCGGGAATCTGTTCTTCCTGCCTTTGTATCATCTGAAACTGCGCATCGGATATTTTTTTTGATGTATTTAAAAACTGGTCCCTTGCCAGATTCAGCTTTGCCACATAATCCGCTGCCTTGTGGATTTCCTCTGCCTGGTCAGGCGCGAGGTTTTCTAACAGCTCAATATCATTCAGATAGGAAGTCACGATATAATATTCTTTCTTTCCATCGTCAATTTCCCTTGCATTCTCCATGACCCGCTCACAGCGTTCCTGGATGGAGCCTGCCTGCCCCTGGTGGTTCAGCTGTTCGAGTCCCCCGGATATCTGGACATCTTCCAGCACCTTTTCCAGTTTTTTCTGGTCTCTCCTGCGTTTGAAAAATCCCATGCCATTCACCCCTTATATGCTATATATTCCTCTTTCCACTCATTCACCTGCCTGCCCGCCTCGCTGGCTGCCTGAACCGGCGACACGCGCATCAGGCGTTCCAGCCTTGCTGTTTCTTCAAATTCCGCCGAGCTTTCGCTCATCTGGATTAATTCATTCAGGTTTTTCTTCATCGATGCATACTGCTGCGGGCTGATATGGTAGCGCTGCAAAAACCACTGCACCCGCTCGCTGTCTTCCAGAAAACAGACCGCCTGGGATGCTGCCTTCAGAGAATCCGCCCGGTGGCTGAGCTCATACGCTTTTTCATAACAGCTGACTGCCCGCTCAAAGCAGAACATCTTTGCATAGGCTGTGCCCATATTGTGCCAGATATCGCCGCTGACACGCACATCCGAAGGACTGTCGGATGCATGCAGCAGCAGGCTGCGGTACTCTGCAATGGCTGCCAGGTATTTTTTATGCTCCATCAGCTGGTCTGCCTTGATTTTGCGGTTCTCATAATTACTCTGGTGGTCCATTTTCTGCAGCTTCATGCCCAAAAACTGCATCTCGTTTTTGGAGAAATAGCCGGAATCCGTAATAATCTGCATACAGAACGCCCGGAAGCCTTTCTGGTCTTCCATCAGCCGCCGCAGCCCTTTTGACAGCTCCCCTGCATCCAGCTCTTTTTCCAGCCAGTCGCAAAACTCCGAGGTCATGATATTTTCATCCAGCAGGTAAATATTATCCTGCAAAAAGTAACACAGTTCTTCAATGGAATAAATATTGCGCCCCGCAATTTCCAGATAATAGGGCTTTGCAGCGCGCTTATAGCTGCAATAGATAAGTCCGCTCATTCCACTCCCCTTTTGTATATCCGCTGCCATTAATTTACTTCCAGTACATGCTCCCAGACCATATCGCTTGCCTTAAAAAATTCTCCAAGCCCCAGGTCACGGATTACCACCTTTACCGAGCGGTCAGACAGCGGCTTAGCCTGAATCCGCAGCCGGGTAGCCTTTCGCGGGCGCACCGGAAGGTTCGTAAGCTCCAAAGACTCGATTCTGGCTTCCCGGCTTCCCGGCTTTTGAATCCAAAAATCAATTTCCCCCGGCCCGTCCAGAATCATCTCACAGTCACTTTCCGCCTCATACCAGCAGTCCCCGGCTGAAATCAGCATATGAAAGGCCATTTCATTGTGTTTGCGCACCTTCAGGCTGATATTCAGCTTAAGGTGGTTTTCCCCGATATAGGAAAAATTCCACGCAAACAGGCCAGCCTGCTTTTCCGCCGCATAGCAGGCACCCTTGGAAAACAGGTTTTTTCCAAGAAATGCGCGCCTGCCCTGGCACAAAAGCCGCAGGGACTGCTTCATCCACTCTCCCTCAAAGCCTTCCCCGACCAGGTAAACGGACGATATGATTTTCTTTCCAAATATTTTCGGTATGATTTTGGAAAAAACAGAGTCCTTATCGTCCGGCAGGTACCCGCAGTCTGTCTCCATAATCTGCACCGTCTGGGGCAGGGATTTCTTTCCCCGGATTAAATACCAGCAGGTCATGTTTTCCCCGTAATACTGGAACATGGCAATATCATGGCTTGCCAGCCCTTCCTTCTGGCTCATGGCGTAATAATAAAAGCTTTCCATATAGTCCATGACCGTAATCTTCCTGCGCTCCACAGGCAGCTGCTTAAACACATATTCCATCAGCTCCATCAGTTTGTTATTTAACCTGCGCAGCGTAAAGACGACCCTGCCAATCTCGATTTTCGGCCCGAGCTTTCCTGCCAGCGTCAGTATTTTTTTCATAAAAATGGCAAGCAGCATCCGCACTTCATAGGTCTGTTCCTTAATAATCGTAAAATCCCGTTCCAGCGCCCTTGTTAACAGATTGCTTTCACACTTTCCCATATCGGCTTTCTGAAAACGGACGGCTTCTTCCCCGTATACCCACTGCCCGGATGCCGACGACATGCATACGGCAAGCGGTATCTGGAAGATTTCGCTGCCTGCAACTGCGCTGACGGTCTCCGGCTCCTGATGCGAGGTGGTAGCAAAGCTGACCATGGCATAATTGTCATTCAAATCAATTCCAATATATAACTGCTGTTCCTTCCCCGCCATAGCCTTCCTCTTTCCACGCCATTCCTGAGCATCTCAGTATATTATTTATATCTTCATTTATTTTTTAAATAATTTTAAACATTTTCCCGCTCAGGATATCCAGCTTTTTATATTCCTGCATGACACGCATCAGCTCTTTCGTGTCATCCTGCTGCCTTAAATACAGCATGCGGTTGATAAATGCAAACCGCCCGCCCTGCTGGATATCCTGGTAAACGCTGCCTGCCGCGCGGCTGCTCATGCACAGCTGCTGTGTGCCGTCCTTTGCTTCCTCGGTGATGTAATATTCTGCCTCGTCGTCTGAAAACAGCAGAAACTCCCAGGTAAAAATCCCATCGTATGCATCCGGCATATTCGCTTCGGTAAATTCCTTCTGCTCCTTCGGCATCCGGTAGTGAATCTTAATACGGCTGTCCGGCCTTGCATGGTATTCGATTAACACCCGGTTATGCAGCTGATATCTGGCGCAGAGCATCTCCGGAAGGTTTTTATAAAATGCAAATTTCATATTTCTGGATATAAATTCTTCCAGCAGCTCGTCTGCCTGACGCAGCTGATAGCGGTCAAGATGCTCCTGCTCCGAAAAATACTTTAGCAGCCCGAGGCGGCATGCGATTCCACGCAGCTTCCCTTCCCGAAACAGCTGGCTGGCTTCCAGAAACAGGTTCTGCGGCAGCACCATGTCATATACCACATATTCGTGCATGCAGTAAGACCGGTATGCCTGCAGGATAAACTCCCGCCCGCCATGCACCCGGTAGCCATGGTAAACCTCCTGCAGCTGGTCTACATATTCCGTGCTGTATAATGCCTGGACAAGCAGGCGTTCTTCCAGCTCGGTCACATCGGTCAGGCCGGATGATTTTGCCGCCTTGAACACAAGCATCATCTGCTTGGACGGCCCTTCGAAATAGTGCGACAGATAGGAAACGACCGCTGTATTGCGCATTCCGGCAAGCAGCACGGACATGCACGCTTCCAGCATAAACGCATCTTCCCCGATATCTTTCGTGCGCAGCATGTAAGACAGCAGCTGTGCCAGTATTTTCTTATCGATGCCGTCACATCCATAGCTGTTTACAAGCTCGAACGCTTTTTCATGAAACGAATGCTGTACCATCAGTTCAATCAGGATATTGCGGCTCTCCCTGCTCATTCCCGCAAAATCAATCTTTGTAATATAATCATCCAGCCCTTCCTCCAGCTGGTTTATCAGGCAGTAGCGCACAAGCCCCGGGCCAATCTGGTTTTTAAATTTCGCGCTTATCTGCGGCGCGTCCATTAAAATCTGCAGGTACTCTACATCCGTCTGAACCGGCACATTCAAATCCGTCTTTCCATCCATATGGTGCATCAGGTACTGCAGCTTTTCCGGCGCAAGGTTTAAGCACCTGCGGATATAATGCGAGGGCTTCATCAGCTTTTCCAGCTGGCAGGATTCCGGTGATACAAACCGCTGTCCCCGGTTATTTTCCAGCACAATCGCATAGTCGTTCGAAAAAAGCTGGAAATAAGCCGTTTCCCCGGAAACCGGAACCCTTTGTTCTTCTTTCATATGCTTTTGGATAACCACGACAAAGGCAGCCATGCGGTTTGTACAGTAAAATTTATGCGTATACAGAATATCTGCCAGCGGCCCTGCCAGCTCCCTGGTCAGAATGCCCTTGTCCAGCACCTCGTCATAGATAACGGCCAGATTGTCATCCATATGCCCTTTTAATATCTCGTCAATCGCAAACTGCTTCATTGTCTCGGTATATTTGGCATACATCGCGGGCTGTTCGTTCTTATGGGCAATAATGCTGACATACAGCGCTGCCTTGTACTGATAAGCCAGCTGGTTATTGTACTGGAAATACATCTGGATAACCTTTGGAAGCGGCTGCACATGGTGCAGGTCCATCGTTAACAGAAAAGCCTCATACAGCCCTGTAATTTTTAAATTTTCCCCAATCCCCCTGGCATACCAGTGATGATATTTGCGCTGGTAGCACTGTCCTTTTATCAGGTAGGCGCACACTCCCGCCAGCATATCCTCATCCTGGTATTTGTCATAACAGCGGAACAGTATGCGGCAGACAATCGGCTGGAACCTGCGCATATTGTTGGCAAGCCGCATCACCTGGTCAGCCAGGTCCCTGGTCATCATTCCCTGCCTGGACACCCAGTTCATCAAAAGGATTTCATAAATATCCATTTTGGTCAGCAGATAAGGCTGTTCCAGATACACCCGGTACGCTTCCACATACCATAACGGCGAATACTGCCCCTGCATAATCCGGTTTTCCAGTGCGCGCAGCTTTACCTGCGGCTGCGTGCGCAGGACACTGTTTAAGCGCAGCGTCAGGAAAAAAATCATCGGATGCGAGCTGTGGTTTTTGGCCACTGCTTCTATTTCGTCCAAAAGCCGTTCCACGACAGTCGGCTCTTTTTCCTTCTGCAGGCACAGATAGTTATAAAATGCCCACTGGGGCCTGCGCTTGTCCTTAAATTTCTTGCGGAAATCATTCATCAGCCACTGTGCGTCCTGCCGCTGCTTATTGCGCAGCAGCGCATATGCCTTAAACAGCATATACCACGAATCATCCGGCCTTAATTCTTCCAGCCGTTGAATCAGCGCCAGGGTCTGCTTTGTCCATTCCCCGGTCACAATCTTTTTCAGCCGGTAATTGATATAGCACTTTGTCAGCAGATACGTTGCCCGCTGCAGCGCCTGCACCTTGCGCTCCCTGCGTACCTCGATGCTGTCCCTGGACACCCATACATGGAATTCTTCCCTCTGGACATCATTTTCAAAATACATGCAGGCAAAATTATTCCCGGCATGCATTTTTTCTTTATCTATGTAAAATGTAAACGGACAGCTGCTGCCCATAAAGTCCTCATTGGTAAGAAAGCGTTTCTGCGGGATTAAGAATTCCCCGCTCGAAGAAACCCGTATTTCCAGAAAACCCCAGCCTTCCTTAAAAATTTCCAGCCGTTCTTCTACCGGGCCGTTTACTTCAAATATTTCAATGCTGCGCTTTTCCAGCGAAAAAGACACCCGTTCCTTTTTTCCCGCTCCGATTAAAAATTCATCCATCGTCTGTTCCGTTACCGACGGCTTGGACAGCCCCTCATATAATAAGGAAGCTTTCAGTTCTTTCGGTGTCAGGATATTTTTAAAAGCCGGGGAATGAAAAATATGATATGCCTCTTTCCACTCTTTTTTCGCCAGCTTTACAAAATCTCTCAGGTTTTTGATTTTTCCGGACGAAGCTTCGGCATACAGCCTTGTTACAGTTACGGCATACGACAGCTGGTATTCCCCGCCATTGCATACCACATACAGCTGCCCGACTGCAATCTCCCCTTCTGTCATGCCATCTGCACGAAACCGCACCTGAATCTCAGCTTCTTCCCCTTCGAACTGCGGCGTTAAGCATTCCATTCTGGCACTGGACGTATAGACAATGCCCCGCATCCGTATTCTGTTTTCACTCTTTACCTGAAAGCTCTCGGTCACGGCCTGGCCTTCTACCGCTTCCAGTTCCAGTTTTTCTTTAGAGAACACAGCCTGGGGGTATTCATAAGGAATTTTCCCTTCTGCCAGTTCTTCGATTCTCCTGCGCACATTGACACCTGCTTTGCTCTTGCATTTTTCGGCCATACCGCTATAATAGACAAAAGACGGTACTTTCTATATCGGCCTGTCTTAAGAATTATAAACTATTTGCGATAGACGTGCAATATGTTGATGGAGGATTTTATATGATACAGCATAAAGACCACTTTCATGGCAGCGACCTGGAAAAAATTGAACAGGTCTATGGCATCCGCAGGGAACAGATTACAAGCTTTTCCGCAAACGTAAACCCGCTTGGCATCTCCCCGCGGCTGAGAGAAACCCTGGCACAGCAGATAGATGCCATTTCATCTTACCCGGACCGGGATTATGTGGCGCTTCGCAGGTGCATTGCCCGCTACGCCGGGACAGATTTTGAAAACATTATCGTCGGCAACGGCTCAACCGAGCTGATTTCGCTGTTTATCCAGGCAGAGCACCCGAAAAAAGCGCTGATCATCGGGCCGACCTACTCGGAATACGAGCGTGAAATATCCTTAGGCGGCGGCTCGGCGCTTTATTACCCGCTGCGCGAAGAAGACGGGTTTGTCTTACATACGCCGGAATTTATTTCCTGCCTGAAAGACGACATCGACCTGCTTGTGCTCTGCAATCCAAACAACCCGACTTCTGCCTGCGTAACGCAGAAATCCATGCGCATGATTCTGGATGCCTGCCTGCAGCATGGCATTTACGTCATGGTGGATGAAACGTATGTGGAATTTGCAGACCAGATGGAACAGATTACATCCATACCGCTGGCTAATTATTACAACAACCTGGTTATCCTGCGCGGGACATCCAAATTTTTCGCAGCGCCGGGCCTGCGGCTCGGATATGCGGTCACAGGCAGCCGGGATTTAATCAAGACGATTAATACCCGGAAAAATCCATGGACGATAAATTCCCTTGCCGCCATTGCCGGGGAAATCATGTTTGCGGACGAAGCATATATCCGGGAAACAAAAGCGCTTATCAGCGCAGAGCGAAAGCGCCTTTACCGGCTGTTTCAGGAACGCGGGGACTTTAAGGCATATGAGCCTTCGGGAAATTTCATGCTTGTAAAGATATTAAAAGAAGGTTTGACTTCCGGTCAGCTGTTTGACCGTGCGATACGCCGCGGCATGATGATACGGGACTGCTCAACCTTCCCGTTTCTGGATGACAAATATATCCGCTTCTGTTTTATGCAGCCGGAAAGGAACGATGCGCTTATACAGTGCATGTTCGAAGCAGGAGAACAGGCATGAACGAAAAAAGCAAAATGCTGACCATCGGCCAGTTTGCCTCGCTGCACGGCATCAATAAGAAAACGCTGATGTGGTATGATGAAATCGGGCTGTTTGCGCCTGCATTTATCAGCCCGGAAAACGGGTACCGGTATTATAATTATTACCAGAGCCCGGTGCTGGAAACCATCCTGCTGCTGCGGGAACTCGATGTGCCGTTAAACGATATCCAGGCTTTTTTAAAAAACCGCTCTGCCGAAAGCCTGAAGCTGCTGTTAGAAGAAAAAATCGCAGATTTGGACCAGAACATTATCCACTTGCAGGCAGTCCGGAAAATGCTGTGCAGCCGCCGCCAGGACATGGATGCGCTGCTGACCATGGATTTATCCGAAATTACGATTGTCCGGAAAGAAAAGCGCTGCCTGGTTACCGTAGGCATTTCCCCGGACACGCCGTTTGAAAAAGAAGTCGAACTGATTACGGCTGAAACCGCAAAGTACAAGCTCGGACGCCTGCACAATGCTTCCTATGGCTCCATGATTCCGGTTACAAGCCTTAAAAACGGCCAGTTTGACGCTTATACCAGCCTGTTTATCGAAATCCCGTTCCTGGCCGAGCAGCCTGGGCTTCATATCCAGCCGGAAGGCACATATGTAAAAGCATTCCACAAAGGAAGCTGGGACACCATTCCCCTGCGCTATCAGGCCATTTTGGACTATGCTGACAGGCAGGGGCTGGAATTGTCCGGCTTTTCCTATGAAAAAGGAATGAACGAAATTGTGATTGACCGGGTGGAAGATTATATTGTCCAGATTGAAATTCCGGTTTCCGGAAAATAAAATCACGATTATGCTATCCCGTTCGAAATGGCACGGAAAAATTCGACATGCTTTAATTCATAGCCGTCTTCCATAAAATCCGGGTCTGCACTCGTTTTTACGATAATGACCCGGGTAACCGGATTGACATAAATCCATTGTCCATATACGCCGATTGCCATAAACTCTCCCTGAGATCCCTGCGGCACCCACCACTGGTAGCCATATCCGATTGCATTATAAGCATCCCCATTCGCACCCGGCTTCGAATAATCCGCGCTGACATCAAGGCTGTCCTTTACCCACTGCTGCGGCAGTATCTGCTGTCCGTTATAAGCGCCGCCTTCCAGGTAAAGCCTTGCAAACCGGGCATAGTCGCGCAGGGAAACACTTAACCCGCCCATTGCCAGCTCGGTTCCGTTGCTTAACGTCCAGTACGCATCCTCAGCCGTGTCCAGTTTTTTCCAGAGCTTTTCTTCCATATATTCTGCGAGGCTGCATCCGGTGGCATTCGTAATCACGGCTCCGAGAATCTCTGTATTGATGCTGATATACCTGCGGTATGTAAGCGGTTCTTCCTGCATGCCGTATTTTGCAATGACCTTCATCGCAGGCATCCCCAGCAGCGTGCGCATGGAAAAGCCGCTCATATCGTTATCTTCATCAAAATCAATGCCCGATGCCATCTGCAGGCATGCTTTTACCGGGATATGCGCAAGCTCTGTGCCCTGAAATTCGGGGATGTATTTTCCAAGCGGGTCATCCACGCTCCCTACATGCCCTTCGGACACGGCAATTCCCATGAGTGCTGATACAAACGACTTGCCCATGGAATTTGAGGAAAACAGCGTGTGTTCGTCCCCGCCGGCAAAATATTCCTCATACTTTATCGTATCATCCTGGATAACCAAAAGGCCGGTCGCCTTTGTGTCTTCGAGAAATTCTTTTGTAGCGGCAACGGTATTTTGAAATGTGAATTGTTCCGGCAGTGCCGTATTTTCCTGTTTCTGGAACTCAAATACTTTCGTGCCACGGCTTATTTTTTTCACGGGCTGAATTTCCGGCGTGTGCTGGAACGTGTGTGCCAGGTTTTCGTCCTTAAAGCTGTTCAGGGAAGTATAAAGTACTTTTATTTTTTCTCCGAAAATCAGCCATAGAACGGCAGCAAGGGCGGCGGTGGAAGCGGCAATGGTCAGTATTAATCTTTTCTTATTCATATGCATATCTCCTGTCTTTTGGTTTGTTAACTGCTTCCAGATGATTGTAAGGCGTACAGTGGCTGTACGGTCAAGGGGTTTTTGGAAATTTTTTTGAGAGATTTTTAAGCGGGGATATATGGCCGCACGGACGCTGGAACGGGATGCCAGCTGTTTTGTGGCATATTTCTACGTCATAAATTATAATTTTCACGCTTTGGATTTATGGTATAATGAACATGAATGGACGTATTTTCCTATTTCAGGAATACGCAAGAAAAATAGATTATCAAAAATAATTTTATTGAATATCACAAAAAACTCATCGTTTACTCATAATCAAAACAAATTATCTATAAGCTTTTCCTGAAGCTTCAGGCTGGCTGCATGCCTGAAAACAACACACAGCACTCGATATACGCATATTTCAGTCTTTTAAACCTGAGCATGCAGATAAGCGAACCAGGTGCCGGCCCGTCCGGTACCAATACCCAAAATACAGAATGCCTGTGGCTTCCTGCATTCTGGAATCGGAACAATCAGACAGAACAGACTCTTTCATCCAGCGTCCGGGAATCCGCATATCTCCCCATTTTAATCCCACGAAACATTATTCAGAAATCGGCATATATCCACATTTTACAGTCTCTTAAACAGCTCCATCATCCAGCTGTCCCTCGGCTTCTCATAAGGAATACGCACAATCCGCTCCTGTCCATCCGTTTCATACTGGCAGGAATATGCGCCCGTTCCAAACCCGGGAAGCTTATAATAGCCCCCAAACACAAGAAAGACTTCCCCCTGTACCTTCCTGCTGCGAAGATACTGTTCAAACGCTTCGCGCTTCACATACACATAGCTGTCATCATAAGAAATCATCTGGCGAAGCCTGTCGCTGCATTCCCAGAAAGCCGCGCCTGTTCCGTCAAATTCATATACCAAAACCGTATCATCCTCATTCAGCCTTGCGAAAGAGACCTGGCGAATCATCACAAATGCCAGGCAGGAGAAAGCCGCTGCCAGCATGGACAGGCACACCCAGATTCGTTTCTGATACGGCCGGAATCCGGCAATTTTCAGCATCCGTCTTTTGATTTCCTTAAAATCCTTTTCGGACACATAAGCAGCGGCCGTCGTATGTTCCCGCTGCGCATGGCAGAGAAGCTGCAGGCTTTTCAGCAGCACGCCCCCGTATGCGGCAGCCGTTTCGTGGCTGTTCTGCATGCATACCCGGTCACACACTTCTTCCATATCTGCCCGCAGATACTTCTGTAATTTTCGAAACAGCGGCTGAAACCAGAACAGGCAGGACAGCATTTCCCATGCTGCAAAACACCATAAATGCCCGAGCCGGATATGCGTCTGCTCATGCTGCACCACCAGTGCCAGCTCCCCGCTGCTGAATGTATGCAGCATTATGTCCGGCAGCACAATCTGCGGCCGGATAAGCCCTGCGGCAAACGGCGTCACCTTCATATCCGTCACACGCACCCGCCAGCCTGCTACAGATACTTCTTCCATCGCATGAATGGACCGCCAGAGGAGAAAGCGGCTGGCCGCAGCCCTGCACACCGCAGCCAGCACGCCCGCAGCATAAATGCGCCCGGCCCAGGGAACATCGTTCATCAGCTTCATCAGATACGCGCTCACCCACTCTGCCGCCCCGTCTTCATAAAACAGCTTCAGCCTTCCCAAAAACGGAACAAACACAAATGACAGCCAGAGCATTCCTTTTCCAAAAACGCACCTGCAAAGCACAGAGCGCAGCAGCATGACAAGCGCAGCCAGCACAAAAAAAAATGCCGCACAGCGTACCACCTGAATCAGAATATATGCCGCACAGACATCAAACATTCCGACAGCCTGCAGCCAGTCAGGCATATTCATCCCTCCTTATACAGGGAAAACACATGATACCCCTCATAATGATAGCTTGCATCAATTCCCTTCATATAAACTTCCCTGTCAGAAATCCTATCTGTTAAATCTGTTTTTAATAATGCTTTGATTTCCATATCTTTCACCGGACTGCGTTCCATTGCCAGCAGATAGTCATCTTTATCCACCCTGCTCCAGTCTATAACCATCCGAAGCTCTTTTTTCAAAATTGCATCCAGCCAGATACGGGCGCTCCTGCCGTTTCCTTCCCGGAACGGATGTGCCACATTCATTTCCACATATTTTTCAATGATTTCTTCAAACGATGACTGCGGCATCTTTTCAATATTTGCCAGCGCTTCTTTCAAATAAAGCGCAGAAGCAAAACGGAAATTCCCTTTTGCAAGGTTTACGGTCCGTACTTTCCCTGCAAATGCATAAATCTCCGAAAATAAATATTCGTGGATAACTGCCAGCGCCTGAAACGTTCCCGCTTCCAATGCATCCAGCATGCCGGATTCAAATAGCTCCAGCGCTTTTCCCTTGCTGATTTGTTCTTCTGTCCTTGCCAGTTCCGATGCATCGGTAATGCCAAGCCTGTTTTCTAATATCATATATGATTCCTGTTCCTTTCCGTAAATTTCATAAAATCTATCGGCATGCATGCCGCTTTTCCAAACCCGGACAGTTCCTAAGAAACATTTTTTCACAACCCAGCCAGAAACAGGGGACAGCGTTTTCTATGCCTGAAAGCTTTTTATATCAGAAAAACAGGCTGCCGCACCAGGCAAAACATATGCAGGATATCGTATAAACGAATGACTTCTGCCAGCTATATCCTGTATCAATTTTCTTAATGCGACAGCCCTTTTCCTCCATCCGCCGGACTGGGCGGACTGGATTCGATTTTAAATTTAATTTTATATTAAATTTATATTATATTTAATCATCATACCCATTCGGGTTATTTTTCTGCCATCTCCAGGAATCCTCGCACATTTCAAGTATTCCGTTCTCTGCTTTCCAGCCAAGCTCCCTTTCTGCCTTATCCGCATTGGAATAACACGTTGCGATATCCCCGGCGCGGCGCGGCTTGATGGCATATGGAATCTTTACGCCGTTTGCTTTTTCAAAATTGTTTACGATATCCAGCACGCTGTAGCCATGGCCTGTGCCAAGGTTGTAAACACAAAGGCCTGCTTTTTCCTCAATCTTTTTCAGGGCCTTGACATGTCCTGCGGCAAGGTCTGCGACATGGATATAATCCCTGACGCCTGTGCCGTCCGGTGTATCATAATCATTTCCAAATATACCCAGCTCTTTGAGCTTTCCAACTGCCACCTGTGTAATATACGGCATCAGGTTGTTTGGAATGCCGTTCGGGTTTTCACCCATAAGCCCGCTCTTGTGCGCGCCAATCGGATTGAAGTAGCGAAGCAGAATGACATTCCACTGCGGGTCTGCTTTCTGGATATCGGACAGCACCTGTTCCAGCATGGATTTTGTCCAGCCGTAAGGATTTGTGCATTCTCCCTTCGGGCATTCCTCTGTAATCGGAATCTGTGCCGGATTGCCGTATACCGTTGCCGAGGATGAGAAAATAATGTTTTTGCAGTCATGCTGCCGCATCACATCGACAAGCGTTAACGTCCCGGAAATATTGTTGTGGTAATATTCCCAGGGCTTCTGCACAGATTCGCCGACTGCCTTTAAGCCTGCAAAATGAATGCAGCTGTCAATGGTATTTTCCGCAAACACTTTGTTTAAGATTTCCCGGTCTAAAATATCACCTTTATAAAAAACAACGTCCTTTCCGGTAATCTGTTTTACCCTTTCCAGGGATTTCTCGCTTGCATTGCTCAGGTTATCCAGTACCACCACTTCATACCCGGCGTTTAAAAGCTCCACACATGTATGGCTCCCGATATACCCCGCACCGCCTGTTACTAATACTGCCATAATTCTTACCCCTTTCTTTATTCATTTCTGATGGTCTTAGTTTAACCCTGCGGGCAGAAAATGTATAGAAAAAAATGTATAATAAATATGTAATTTTGTTGCATCCGCTTCCGCATAGCGCTATAATTGCAGCAGAAAAAAATCCAGGGAGGTACCCAAGATGAACCAGAACCGCTGTCCGGATAAAAGGAATACGCACCGGATAAATGAAAATTATAAAAATTCCTACAAATCAACGGAAAAAGAGCTCGTTTCCCTCTCCGTATACAATGTCGGGTACCAGAAATGCGACCCGCTCTACCAGTGGGGGCCGGGCGTGCGCGACCATTACCTGATTCACCACATTATTTCC
>OFGA01000320.1_pt1 | contig 42787 bp, 35 predicted proteins | sample 1521471 | NCBI WGS metagenome assembly OFGA01 (sample SAMEA3504086, study PRJEB24116) | mouse gut metagenome | biome: mouse gut; feature: mouse-associated habitat; material: faeces | place: Denmark | collected 2011 | reverse complement strand
TATCCCGCGACCCCTTAACCAGCCCAAACATATCCTCATCCTCTACCATATTGCTCAGGCCATCCGTGCACATCAATATCACATCGCCCTTTTTCAGCCGATATTCATAGATGTCCGCTTCTACCCCTTCCTTGACTCCGATCGCCCTTGTAATGATATTCTTATCTGGATGATTCTTTGCTTCCTCGGCTTTGATCCCGCCAAGCCTTACCATCTCTTCCACCAGAGAATGGTCCTTGGATATCTGGCGTATCTTCTCGTTGATCAGATAGAGCCGGCTGTCTCCCACATTGGCAAAATACAATGTATTGCCAACAACCGTCGCTACCACCAACGTCGTTCCCATACCCTCAAGCTTGATGTCCGCGGATGCCGCTTCGATCAGTTTATCGTTCGCAATACTGACAACATTGCGCAAAATCTCCTCCGGCTTATTCAGGGGAGTGTTCTCCAGCTCTTCTCTCAGAACCCCAACCGTATATTTTGACGCAAAATCCCCCGCCTTGTGGCCGCCCATTCCGTCGGCTACCGCAAGAAGATTCGGAAAAGGCCCGATCGGCTTATCCGTCACGTATACATAATCCTGATTGACTTCACGCTTTCTTCCCACATCAGTCATTGCATATATCTTCATCTGTTTCTCCCTGTTTACAGCCAGTCTCACCGGCATAACGTCTTCGAAGCTGACCGCAGGCTCCGTCTATATCCGAGCCCCTTTCCCTTCTTATAGTAACATTAATTCCGTTTTTTTCAAGTTTATTTTTGAATGCAAGAGCACTTTCCCTGTCCGGTTTCCTGTATTCCCGCTCCTTGACAGGGTTCACCGGTATCAGGTTCAGATGACAGTTTCTCTTCTTAAGAATATCTGTAAGTTCACGGATATCATCCGGTTGGTCGTTCACACCTTCTACCAGACTGTATTCAAAAGTGATCCTTCTGCCCGTCGTCTGAAAATAATAGTCGCACTCCGCAAGCACGTCCGTAAGCTCATATTGCCTCGCCACCGGCATCAATCTTGCACGCTTCTCCTGATTCGCCCCATGGAGAGACAGCGCCAGCGTGATCTGCAGGCCTTCCTCTGCCAGCCTTCGCATATTCGGAACGATCCCGCAGGTAGAAGCGGTAATATTCCTCTGACTGATATTCAAGCCGTGCTCATCGCTCACCATGCGGACAAATTTGACAAAATTATCGTAATTATCGAGGGGTTCCCCCGTTCCCATCACTACTATATTGGAGATTCTCTCCCCTGCAAGCTTCTGAATGCTGTAGACCTGTCCAAGCATCTCCGACACGGTGAGATTCCTCTTAAGCCCGCCGATCGCCGACGCGCAGAACCGGCAGCCCATGCGGCAGCCCGCCTGGGAAGATATGCATACGGAATTCCCATATGTATAGCGCATCAACACGCTCTCGATCATATTGCCGTCCGTAAGCCCGAACAGAAACTTCTCCGTCGGATCCTCTTTTGAGATCTGGCGTTCGATCATCTTAATTCCGGCAATCTCATACTCTTCCTTCAGCCTCTCCCTGAACTGCTTCGGCAGATTCGTCATCTCACCGAAATCATCCGCCAGCTTCACATGCAGCCATTCATAGATCTGGCGGCTTCGGAAAGGCTTCTCACCCATCTTCACGATCTCTTCTTTCAGTTCTTCATAGTTGAATGAACCGATATCCTTCTTATCCATAATTCTGCCTTTCATCTCTGAAACGCGGCTATATAGAATCCGTCTCCGCAGGTCTGTCCGGGCAGCATCTGCTGTTCGCGGATCAGGCGGAATTCTGGATTCTTCTGCACAAACCATTCGGCATTGTCTTCATTCTCTCCCCGATGGATCGTGCATGTACTGTAGATCAGCCTTCCGCCCGGCTTCACATAATCCTTCACCGCGGACAATATCTCGCGCTGAAGCAATACCAGCTCACTCTGCTTCTCTCTGGTCATCTTATATTTCAAATCCGGCTTCCTGCCCAGCACGCCAAGCCCGGAACATGGAAGATCGGCGATCACAATGTCCGCCTTCTCCACAGACGCCTTGTCTGATCTGCGCGCATCCATCTGCACCGTCTCTATATTAGTAAGCCCGCTGCGCGCAATATTCTCACGCATCAGTTCCACCTTATATTCTGTAAGGTCACGGGCTTCCACATGCCCGGTCCCCTTAAGCATCTCTGCCAGATGAATCGCCTTTCCTCCGGGCGCCGCACAGACATCGATGATATAATCGCCCGGGCGGACGTCCGCCCACTCTGCCACTCGCATGGAACTCTTGTCCTGAACCTGGTAATATCCCTGCCTGAAGCTTTTAAGCTTCATCAGATAATCCAGCTCCGTGAGGTGAAGGGCATTGGGCAGCTCTTCGTCTGCCTTCGCACACACGCCTTCCTCTGTCAGCATCTTCGTCAGTTCTTCCCTTGATATCTTATCGGGGTCAAACCTCACCGTCACCGGTTTTTCCTTAAGAAATTCTTCCAGCATGACACATACCGTGTCCTTATCATATTCTGCCAGCCATTGAGTAAGAATCCATTCCGGCATAGAATACCGAATGGACAGACCGGTAACAAGCTCCTCCTCAGACGGATAGCGGATCTGATTAAGATTCCTTGCAATGCTCCGCAGCACTCCGTTGACAAATCCCCTCAGATCCTTGAAGCCCTTCTTTACCGCAAGCTTCACGGCCTCATTGCATGCCGCGGAATCAGGAACACTGTCCATGTATTTCATCTGATAGACTGCGCTTCTTAAGATGATCCGGATCACCGGCTTCATCTTCCTTGTCTTTACCTTGGAAAACTGATCGATAATATAATCAAGTTCAATCATGCGTTCAAGCGTGCCATCTACCACCCTCGTGATAAACGCACGCTCTTTCTTATCCAAATACTGGTACTGGTCCAGAACATTCTTAAGAGCAATGTGGCTGTACTCACCGTCCCGCGTAATCTGGAGCAATATTTCAAGAATAAGTTCCCGCCCACTTACGGATACCGCCATACCTCTCTCCTCCATCAACGTCTCCGGTTATTCGCGATCATTATGATACGGAGAAGCTGCAGAATAGATGAGATCGCACCGGCAACATATGTGAGCGCAGCCGCAAACAGAACCTTCTTGGTCGCATTCACTTCATCGTCATATAACATCCCGCTTCCGCCAAGAATATGGACCGCACGGCCGGATGCATTAAACTCTACAGGAAGCGTCACAAGCTGGAATATCACCGCCAGCGAAAACGCCAGAATCCCCAGATTCAAAAATAATATCGAAGAACGGCTGTTGAAAAACAGACCGACCGCAATCAATATCCATGCGATCGAACTCCCGAAATTCACGATCGGAACCAGCGCCCCGCGGATCTGCAGCGGTATATAACCTGTGTTATGCTGGATCGCATGGCCGCACTCATGAGCCGCAACCCCAAGCGCTGCAACTGATGTGGATCCGTATGTGTCATCCGACAGCCTTAATACCTTAGACCTTGGATCATAATGGTCCGTCAGACTCCCGGATACATGCTCCACCCGCACATCATAGATTCCGGCGCGCCTGAGGATCTGCTCAGCCGCGTCTCTCCCCGTAATACCGGAATGATTCCTGACCCGGGAATATCTGCTGAAGGTAGAACGCATCTTAGCAGATGCCAGCAGGCAGATCACCAGTCCGATCACAACCAGAATATATGTCGGATCATAAAAACCATAAAACATAATATACGCCTCCCAATAAACTATATCATTGCCACATACAGATTATTATATATGAAAAACATGCAAAATACCTGTTTTTCATATAAATTTAACAATTCTTAATCTTTTCACCCAGTTCACGCATGAGCCATTATTCTGCTAAGTTTGTGCTTGCACAAGGACTTAGCAGAATAATGGCTCATGCAGAGAGCGCCTTCTTATGAGCAAAATTAGACGCGCAGCGGCGGCAAAGCAGCGTTAGCTGCGATTTTGCGAATGGCGCGGGTGAACGTCCTCATGCCATACAGCACTTATGAAAGCACCGTACCCGCATCTACCTGATACCCTCTGAGGAACGCCTCCGCATCCATCCGCTTTTTCCCCGGTATCTGAAGAGAACGTACTTTCAGGCTTCCTCTTCCTGTCTGCACACAGAATCCATCCTTCAAAACCGCAGTCACCGTCCCCGGCGCCTCTTCTGTATCCGTATCAAGAACATCTGCCTCCCAGATCTTCATAACCTTGCCGTTCCAGTCCGTATAAGCGCTCGGCCACGGATTAAGTCCCCGGATCAGGCGTTCGATAGACTGCGCATCCCGGCTCCAGTCGATCTTACCCAGGCTCTTGTCAAGCATTCTGGCGTACTCTGTCGGACTCTCTTTCTGGGCTTCCCCCGTGACGGTCTTCGCCTCCAACGCCTCCAATGTCCTGACGCACAGCTTGGCTCCGGCTTCGGCCAGCTTATCATGAAGGCTGCCGCCCGTCTCCTTCTCCTCCAGGACAATCTCCGTCTTCAGCAGCATATCACCGGTATCCAATCCCTCGTCCATCTGCATCGTCGTCACGCCGGAGACCTTCTCACCGTTGATGACGGCCCACTGGATCGGAGCCGCCCCCCGGTACTTGGGAAGCAGCGACGCATGGACGTTCACACATCCATAAGGCGTCATCTCCAGGATCTCCTTAGGAAGGATCTGCCCGAACGCTATGACGACCATAATATCTGCCTTGTATTTCCTCAATTCCTCAATACTCTCAGGCGTCCTCACCTTCTTGGGTTGAAATACCGGGATCCCGTACCGGACCGCGGTCTCTTTCACCGGAGGATACTGCATCTTGCCGCCTCTTCCCTTCGGCTTATCCGGCTGGGTGACCGCAAGCACTATCTCGTGACCTGCTTTAACCAGCGCTTCCAGCGTCCCCACCGAGAAGTCCGGCGTCCCCATGAATATGACCTTCATCTACTCCTCCTCCTCATAATCCACGTCGCGAAGTCCGCCTTCTACCAGGTCCACGTACATCTTCCCGTCCAAATGATCGATCTCATGGCAGAGCGCCCTCGCAAGAAGCTCTTCCCCCTCGATCTCGATCACATCCATATCCTCCGTATAGGTCCGAATCTTCACGTAATCCGGTCTGGTCACCGTCCCCGCCTTCCCCGGAACGCTTAAACATCCCTCCTCGCCGGTCTGCTCCCCGGCAGAGTTCAGTATCTCTGGATTGATCAGTACGATCGGCCCATCCCCGATGTCAACCACGGCGATCCGCTTAAGAATCCCTACCTGCGGAGCCGCAAGGCCGACTCCCTGTGCCTCGTACATGGTATCCAGCATATCGCTGATGAGGATCCTGTTCCTCAGTGTCATCTTCGTTACTTCTTTACATGTCTTCGTGAGAACCTCGTCTCCAAGCTCACGGATCTTTCTTATTGCCATAATCTGCTCTCCTCCCGGTCTTATCTATAAATTTAAATTAAATATAAAAAATAAAATTAAAAATATTAAAACACATTCACAGGATTAAAATCAAACTGAATCCGCATAGTCTTAAATCCCTCATTGATCTCTATATACCGCTCCATCTTATCCTTCATCCCGATCAGCAGTCTTAAGTCGGCTCCCTTCAGATAAAGCACGCGCCGGTATACATCATTTACCTTCGCCACATACGGACTTGCAGGCCCGACGATCTTAAGCGCTCGGTTCCTGCCGGCTCGCAGCGCAAATTCCTTCAGATATCCTGCCGCCGTATCGACCAGCGGCTCCTCAGGCCCCGTCATCAGAACCGCTAACAGATTCTCCACCGGCGGATATCCCATCAGCTCCCGGTATCTCATCTCGGCATCATAGAATCCCTCGTAATTCTGTGCTGCAGCCATCTCAATGCCGTAATGCTCCGGGCTATAAGTCTGTATCACGACCTCGCCCCTGCTCTTCCCGCGCCCGGCGCGCCCCGCCGCCTGAGTTAGGAGCTGGAACGTCCGCTCTCCCGCGCGGTAATCATTAGAATACAGCGACATATCTGCCGCCAGGATCCCCACCAGCGTCACATTCGGGAAATCATGACCCTTGACGATCATCTGCGTCCCGATCAGTATATCCGCCTCTTCGCTTGCAAATGCTTCCAGGATCTTCTCATGCCCGTCCTTAGTCTTCGTCGTATCCATATCCATCCGCAGGATGCGTGCGCCGGGGAACTGCCGAGCCACCAACTCCTCGATCTGCTGGGTGCCGGCCTTAAATCCGCCGATATACTGCGATCCGCAGGAGGGACAGCATGTGACCTTCAATTCCTCATGGCCGCAGTAATGGCATACTAACTTCCCATTCCGATGCTCTGACAGCGACACATCGCAATGAGGACATTTTACTACATATCCGCAAGACCTGCAAGAAACAAATCCCGCGTATCCTCTCCGGTTCAGAAACAGCATGATCTGTTCATGCCTTTTAAGCCTGACTTCTATCAGCTTCTTTAACCGGTCGCTTAAGATCGAACGATTTCCCGCCTTCATCTCCCGGCGCATATCCTCTACAAAAACTTCCGGAAGTTCCTTATGCCCCGCCCGCTTTTTTAGTTCTAATATCTGAAAATCCCCTTTTTTACAGGCATAGAAGGATTCAAGCGACGGAGTCGCCGACCCCAGCACAACACTTGCCCCCTCCAGCTCTGCCCGTCTGATGGCCGTCTCTCTGGCATGATACCGCGGGACCTGCTCGCTTTTATATGTCGGTTCATGTTCTTCGTCGATCACAATAAGCCCCAGCCTTGGAAACGGTGTAAAAAGCGCAGAACGCGGCCCGATCATCACATCGACCTCGTTAGCCTTCACCCGTTCCATCTGATCGTAACGCTCGCCCGGAGTCATCCTGGAATTCAGGATCGACACCCGGTCGCCGAACCGTCCGTAGAACCGCATTACCGTCTGATAAGTAAGCGCAATCTCCGGGATCAGCACGATCGCCTGACCGCCCGCTTCCAGCACTTCTCCTATCATCTCCATATATACTTCCGTCTTCCCGCTGCCCGTCACGCCGTATACCAGATAGGTCCTGCGTATTCCCCGTCTATAGTCTTCCCTGAAACAGTCTATCGCATGCTGCTGTTCCTGCGTATGATCCGTAATCCGACTCCCTTCCTGCTTACGCCGGATGGGATTGCGGAAGACCTGTTCAGATTCCACTAGGACAATATTCTGCTCTTCAAGGGCTCTTACCACCGTCCGGGTCACATTAAGCTTCTTAGTCAGCAGATCATACTCCTGCCTGGGCTGATCGAGAAGAGCTGCCAGAAGTCTGGCTCTTGCCTTCTGATTCTTATGCAGATATAGATCAAGCTGCCTCTTCCCCTCGTCTTCCTCCAGAAGGAGCCGAATATATCTCTTCTTGCGTGCTCTTTCCTGCCGCTTGATCGGAATCACCGTCTTCAACGCCTGGATCATAGTACCGCCGTAATATTCCTTCATCCATGCCGCCAGCGCCACCAGCCTTGCCTCTATCGCCACGCTGCCTTCTGCTGCACGGCTGATTTCCTTGATCTTCGTCTCATCATACCCTGCTTCATCAGAAAATCCAACGATATAACCTCTGGTCTCTCTGTTTCCCATACCAAAGGGAACGATCACCTCCGTCCCAACCTTAAGCACCCCCTCCAGTTCAGAAGGAATGCCGTATTGGAACACTTTATCTAATTTCTCATGCGTAATGTCTACAATGATATCAGCGTACATGCAATTCCTCTAGCACATCCCGGATCAATATACGGTCATCCATATCGTACTTCACACCCTTGATCTCCTGATAAGTCTCATGACCCTTGCCCGCCAGAACGATCACATCTCCCGGCCTGCCGTGTTCGATAGCATACCGGATCGCCTCTTTCCTGTCGCAGATCGCGGTGTACTCCCCGTCAGTCTTCCTGATTCCGATTATGATATCGTCAATAATATCCTGCGGCTCTTCAAAACGCGGATTATCCGATGTAATGATCGTAAAATCAGACATACGGCCCGACACCTCTCCCATCTCATACCGTCTGGTCTTCGAACGGTTGCCGCCGCACCCGAATATGGTCACGATACGCTCCGGTCTGTAATCCCTGAGCGTGTGCAGAAGACTCTCAAGACTCATGGCATTATGGGCATAATCGATCATCATGGTGAACTCATCCGATACCTTCACCATCTCGATCCTTCCTCTCACCTTCGCCACCTTCAGGGCCTTCTTAATATTCTCCTTCGGCACGTCAAAATGTCTGCACACGGCAATCGCCGTCAGCGAATTATACACGCTGAAATCTCCCGGTATATCGATCTCCACATCGAAATCCATCAGGCCGCTGACATGATACCTGACTCCCAGATACCCCGGCTTCGTAATGTGCTCGATATCCGTTGCTCTAAGATTCGCCTTTTCTGAGAATCCCAGCGTCTCGACCTTACACGTCGCATTCCTGAACACATCCTCGTACCAGGGATCATCCATATTGGCGATCCCAAGCCGACACTGCGTAAACAGAATCCCCTTGCACCGTTTATAATCATCAAAATCCTTATGCTCGTTCGGCCCGATATGATCCTCTCCCAGATTGGTAAATATCCCGATCTCGAACAGAATACCCGCTGTACGGTGGAGCATCAATCCCTGGGATGATACCTCCATCACCACGCTGTCGCACCCTGCCTCAACCATTTCCGCAAAATACTGATGGATAGTATAAGACTCCGGCGTCGTGTTGTTAGCCGGGACAGACTTTTCGCCGATCAGCGCCTCGATGGTACCGATAAGCCCCACCTTATGCCCGACTCCCTCCAGGATAGACTTCACCATATATGTCGTCGTGGTCTTTCCCTTCGTCCCGGTGATGCCTATGACCTTAAGCTTCTCGGCAGGATATCCGAAGTAAGCCGCCGACATCAGAGCCAGCGCATACCTGGTATCCGCCACACGGATCACCGTCACATTCTCAGGAACCTCCACATCCTTCTCCACCACGAGAGCCGCCGCCCCCTTCTTCGCGACCTCGCCGGCATACGCATGCCCGTCTGAAACCGCGCCGCTGATGCACACGAACACGCTTCCTTCCGTCACCCGCCGGGAGTCATTGATGAGTTCGGTCACGCTGATCTCATCGCTTCCCTGGCTGACTTCGTATTCCAACCGTTCCAATAACTGAGTTAATCTCATCGCTTTACCGCCTCCTGGTTCTCTTAAACCTGATAAATTTCTATATCTTCGCATCTACATACTTTATGAACATCTGCCCCCAAAGCATCACATACTTTCACCGAAAAAAATTGTACCATACTTCGGACTATTTTTCTACACCAGAAATCACAATAGAATAGTAATAGAATAGTAACAGGCCGGCATCAATTTTCTGGCAGAAACCGGCGGCATATGTTAGAATATTTTTAAAACACAGAAAAGAGGTATATAATTTATGAAAGCACACGAACGATTATTAAAATACGCTGTAGTCCGCACGCCAAGTAACGAAGACAGCACCACGGTTCCCTCCTCCGAGTGTCAGTTCGATCTTGCAAGACTGCTTGAAGCCGAGATGAAAGAACTGGGGCTTTCTGACGTCCGTCTGAGCGACCAGTGTTATCTGTACGGCAAACTGCCTGCAACTTCCGGACTCGAAGGGCAGCCTGCTATCGGCTTCATCGCCCACATGGACACTGTATCGGACTTCTGCGATCATGAGATCCGTCCTGTCATTACAGAGAATTATGACGGAAAAGACCTTCCGCTTGGAGACAGCGGACTTGTACTTAGCCCGGACAATTTCCCCCACCTCAGAGAGTTAAAGGGACGCACACTCATCACCACCGACGGGACCACCGTTCTCGGTGCCGATGACAAAGCCGGTATCGCCGAGATCCTTACCATGGTAGAAATAATCCAGAAGGAAGGGATCCCTCACGGTCCGCTCTGTGTGGCATTTACCCCGGACGAAGAGGTCGGAAGCGGAGCTTCTCATTTTGACGTGAAGGCGTTCGGCGCGGACTATGCCTACACCGTCGACGGCAGCACAGAAGGCGAGATCCAGTACGAGAGCTTCAACGCATGCAAAGCACAGTTCGACGTTAAGGGCTTCAATGTCCATCCCGGCTCCTCTAAGGACACCATGATCAACGCAAGCCTTATCGCTATGGAGATCAACTCTCTCCTGCCCGGCATGGAGACTCCACGCGGAACCGAAGATTACGAGGGCTTCTATCACCTCACAAGTATGTCAGGAGAATGTGCCGAAGCGCATCTGAACTATATCGTCAGGGATCACAATAAAGATTTCTTCGAAGCAAGAAAACGTACTCTGCAATTGATCGAAAAGAATCTGAACGAGAAATGGGGCGAAGGTACGGTGACCCTTACCATTACAGATCAGTACAGGAATATGGCCGAGATCATCACCAACTGCATGCATCTGGTAGACAACGCCTCAACCGCATCTGAGAATGCCGGCGTCGCTCCGCTCATCCTCCCGATCCGGGGCGGTACAGACGGCAGCCAGCTAAGCTTCATGGGCCTTCCTTGTCCGAACCTCGGAGCCGCCGGACATGCTTATCACGGCCCTTACGAACATATCACGGTGGAAGGGATGGACAAGGTCGTGGATATCCTCGTAGAGCTTGTGAAGTTATATACGAGCGATGTCGTACCGCTGCCGTTCACGTAAAATTCCCACAGCACTGAACAATAGAAAACGGGGCTTCTGCACTCCTTCAAAGCGGCAGCCCCGTATCTTCTTATTATTTTATCTTTTATTTCTTGTCTTTTATTTCTTATCTTTCTATTCAGGATATACCTGCGTTATTTCAGCATATCCAGGATCGCTTCCTTCGGCTTTGCTCCCACGTCACGCTTCACAGCCTCCCCGTTCTTGAACACCATCAATGTCGGAATAGACATCACTCTATACTCCTTCGCAAGCTCCGGGTTCGCATCCACATCAACCTTGCAGATCTTCGCATCCGTAACCTCACCTGCTACCTCCTCGATCACCGGGCCTACCATCTGGCACGGCCCGCACCAGGTTGCCCAGAAGTCAACCAGTACCGGTACATTTGATTCCAACACCTCTTCTTTAAAATTATCCTTTGTTAAGTGTATAACTGCCATCGCTTCTCCTCCTTCTTAGTAATTATAATATTATAACCCATTTCCGACTTCTAGTTGTACTTATTTAGAAAAATTTAATCTTCTTTTTCTCAAAAATATGCTACTATGGCAGAAAGTCAAAGACCTCGCGGCAGCCGCCAAATGTGCATGCAAGCATGCCCGCTTGGCTCGTTGCTCGCGGGAATAAAAAAACTCATAATTTTTGTAACGAAATCCGTAGGTTGTGCGTCTAAAGGGCAGATATTCAATTTGACGCGCGAATTGACATCAAAGGAGGTGGCGGGAGTGAAAATTGATTTTGAAGATCTGTACCAGCGATTTTTCAGGGATGTGTATCTGTTCGTCCTCTCGATGAGCAAGGATCCGCATATTGCGGAAGAGATCACGCAGGAAACATTTTTCAAGGCCTTGAAGGAAATCAAACATTTTCGCGGAAATTGTTCCGTCAAATCCTGGCTCTGTCAGATCGCCAAGAATCTCTACATCTCCTACACCCGCAAGAAGAAGGCGGTGCATTCCGATGTACTGGAAGAAATGCCCGACAGCTCGAATGTGGAAGATATCTGCATCCAAAAGGGCGAGGCGCTCTCCGTCTACAAGCTTCTCCACTGTCTGGAGGATCCTTACAAGGAAGTCTTTACTCTGCGGGTACTTGGAGACTTAAGCTTCAAAGAGATTGCCGAGATCTTCGGCAAACAGGAAAGCTGGGCCAGAGTCACCTACCACAGAGCCAGGCTTAAGATACAGGCGCTTATCTCTGACTGAGATATGCCGTTAACAATGCGTTAGTAATTAAAAAGGAGATGAAAATTATGAGTAAAATATCATGTGATGTTATCAGGGATCTGCTGCCTCTGTACAAAGATCATGTATGCAGCGAAAAGAGTATGGATCTGGTAGAGGAACATCTGCCGGAATGTGAAGACTGCCGCAAATATCTGGAAGCAATGGACGAAGAGCTGCCTCCTGTCAGCATATCGCCAAAACATACCGGCCCCCACAGCCAAAACAGCGCTGCATTTGATTCCGCCGTTAAGGACGCTCTTGCCAGCGACACCAAAATCTTTAAAAAGATTGCCAATCAGATGACCCTTGCGAGGATTATCCCTCTGTGTTCCTTTGTAATGATCATTGCTCTGATCGTTGTGTCCGTGATCTCCAAGAACTTGTATTGGAAAATCCCCGGACTTGACAGGCGCGTCAAGACAGAAGACGTCCGCGTCACGGAGCTGTATCAATTAAAAGACGGGAATCTTTATTTTACCCTGGAAAGCGATACTCCATTCCAGATTCCTTCCTGTATTTCTTACTTCTCACCTGATGCGAAGCGTTCGAACGGCAAGAGTAAGGTAGCTTTTGAGAAGTGCTCTTCATTTGAAGAAAATATTCTGGAGAAGCCTTGCTTCAATCAGTGTTCCTTCGCCGTACCGCTCAAAGATATCATGTATATGGAAGACCCCGCTGCACTTGATCCGAAATATGAACTTCGGGAAATCTTCTCTATCTGCTACGAAGGAAAAGGCGGGACACAGCTTGTAATCTGGGAAGAGGGACAGAAGGTTGAGGACGCGCCGGAAAAGGTCGAGGAGAGAGTGATGCAGGAACAGGATCGGTTGGAGAATCACCCGGATGAATATTCTGATGGGTATGAGGTATTGCCGGAGTATAAAGAAGGGATTTTAACGATTGGGTATTAAAAAGCAGTATTATTAGGAGATTTGCTTTACATTCATTTTACAGTAATGGTAAAATATTCTATATTTCATGAAACTTCCAAAGCGGACCGGACATCATCAGATGTTCCGGTTCCCTCTGCGGACCAGCGTTTCAAAAAGGAGATCTCCATGGACGATAAACTTGTAATGCACAGGAAAACAAATTCCCGGGAACTGTTCTTAGTTTCCTGCGGCTATGAAAAATGCCAGCCTGCTCAATCCTATGGTCCATCCGCACGCCGGTATTATATGATACATTTTATTCTGGAAGGACAGGGTCATTACTATATCAACGACCGTCATTTCCTGATCGATAAAAACCAATGTTTCCTGATCCCTCCCGATGTTGTTACCCTTTATAAGGCAGAACCTTCTAATCCCTGGACCTATGTCTGGATCTGCTTTAACGGGGAATTCGCCCAATCACTTGTGAAGCACTGTCATTTTACAGAAGACTCCCTTATTCTGCCGGTGTCCGATATTTTCAAATACAAGGATCTCATCTTCGAGATGATGCAGCATCCGAAACTTACGCCTGCCAACGACTGCTTTATCCAGAGCTGTCTCTACCGTATCATGGCAATGCTTGAAGAACAGTCTCACGCTTCATACAGCGACCTTGAATCACTGGACAACTTCTACATCTCACGCGCCGTAGACTATATTAACCGCAGTACAGTCCTCGACATCACAGTCAATGAAGTTGCCGAGTATCTACATATTAGTCGCAGCTATCTGTTTGAGCTGTTCCGAAGGCATCTGAATACATCTCCGCAGACTTTTCTGATTGCTGCAAAGATTTCAAATGCCCGGGAACTGCTTCTGCAAACTAATATTTCCATCGAAAATATCGCTCTGTCCTGCGGTTATCAGAATCCGTTTGCATTTTCCAGAGCCTTTAAAAAAGAAACCGGAATGACACCCCGGGAATACCGCCTGAAATGCGCCTCTAACGGAAATCTTCTGAACCACTGATGCTTAACCGGCATCAAGCAAGCGGCAGGCTTGCCGAATACTTTTCTGTCTTACTGCCAAGCTTAGGGCCGCTTTTCTCATACCACTGATATGTCATGACATCATGACCTTCACCCCATATTCTTGGACAGTCGGTATCTTCCCAATCCAGCGGCACCCTATGCTGTTCCTGTCTGGATGCCTCCAGCATAATCTGATGCAGCTCTTCATCTTCTAATGCATTTAGAACTCCTGGTTTTGCAGAGATGAAAAGCGGAGTCCCGCTCTTAACAACTGCATCCGCCCACTGCCGGTTCAGTTCCCATGGAATATCACCCGTGATTCCCACACAGTCTGCATCTATATGGTAAAATGTTCCGTGCCGCGGAAGGCTGAACGCCAGTGTATTGACACCCATGCACCTGGTGCGTTCCCAGTTCAGTCCGCTTGTATCATCACCCGTACGGTTAAGCTGCATAAGCCCTGCTCCCAGATGTCCAATCGTGTTGCATCCCAATATCAGAGTATTATACGGCTTTGCTGCATTGTAAATTGCCTCGTAAAAGTCCTTCACGATCTCCGCACTGGTTCTGTGCCTGTCATAGAAATGCCAGCCGTCCTCCGTTACCAGCGGATTCATCTCGAATCCCCATTTCCCAAAAAGGTCAAACGTTGAAAAATCATGTTTGATCAACTGGAATCCCCACTTGCAGATTCTCTCTGCGTCTTCTGTGATATAGCGGAGTGCATCAGGATGAGACGGGTCTAAGCACTGATTGTGACTGAGCCTCCATTCATCCGGTATAACCTCGTCTTCATTCAGCAGAAAACGAACCCATATACCTGTACGGACTCCCATATTCTTCATCTTCTGTGCGATTCCGCTCATATCCGGGAACTTTGCATTTCCCTTCTTCCACGGCCCGCCGTTATACTCATCCAGTCTGTGATGTTCCTGCCAACAGTCGTCAATCACCATGAACGGCGGATTCGAAGCTCCTCTTGTCAGCTTCACAAGCTCCTTGGTGTCGGCCAGAATCTCTTCCTCACTGCTTTTGCCGTACGCATAATACCAGTTGTTGCTACCATACACCGGAAATTCAGGCAAAATTGGATTCGGACACATACGGATGCAGAAACTTCTCGCTGATTCGTAGGTGAAGTTATATCCCCCGCATTGGCTTTCTACTGCTTCATCCACTGTATTATCAGTATATTTTTCACATACGATCTTTGCCGCATGCAGCGTCCTTCCTTCCAGCAATACTCCTCTTCCGCCGCAGCGCACATCCAGGTACAGCGTAACGCCTTCCGAATCCGCCTGCCAGTAGCACATGGCCCGAGGCTGCACCATCACTCCAAAGCACATGGCCTCACCTGGTACGGCTGCAAGAAAATACCACGGCATGATTCGGCGGCCGCTCATTCCCCGCCATTCCAGATCTCCATATCCGCGCTCCCATGCATCCCCGAGAAACCGTACCTTATCGGGCCACTGGTAAGACCATCTTACCTTCACTCCTTTAACTGCGTCAACAGAAGTGATACTTACTTCTTCATACCCGGAAGCTTCCGTGAACTCTACTTTCGTTCCTTTCCATCCTGCCTCTCTGTTAGCGGTACTTACGACTGCGCTCCCTTCTTCTGTCTCGATCGTCACATAATCGGGAATACCCAGCTTAAAGCACTCGCTTGTCATTTTATTCATTTTGTCCTCTCCTTTTCATTCTTCATTGAATTGCAGTTCTCCGCATGAAGCAATTAACTGTAATTATACGGACAAAATTCTTATTGTGAATGATATTACGTTCTCATTACCTTGCAGAATGTTCACTGATCTTACACCGTAACATCAATCTTCAAGGGAGAAGACGGTTCAGCTTGTGCCATACCGGTATTCGTATACCTATATCCACTGTCACGATCCGAATCCTTCACCAGCACCTCTTCCTTGTCATCTTCATCTTTCTTATTCTTATCCTGTGAAGCCTGATTCAGTTTTACATTGTCTTCTTCGTCTTTCTTATTCTTATCCATCGAATCCTGATTCAGCTTTTCATTGGTCTTCTGTGCCTGCTCCATCAACTGCCCCATAACATCCTGCGCTCTATTTTCCAGTTCTTCAACCTGCGCTTTCTTGTTTTCACTGGGATTCTTATCCGTTTTTAACTCTGATTTTAATACGTTTGCCCGACCTTGTAATTTGGTACTGGCAGACTGCATTGCCTGCATCTGCATCAGTGTATTTCCAGCCATTGTAAGATTCTGCATTGTCATAATAAACCCTCCTTGATTGATTCTTAATGTAACACTTTAATTGTCGTCAATATTACACAAAGGATTTACTCCGATACCGCAAACGGTCTTTTTTTCACCGCTAACGGACCTGCCATCTTCCTACGATCAGCCTAATAAGCCTGAACTGCGAGGAAGCAAAACGCTCAATGTAAAATACTCCCCGTTTTCCAGCTCCAATACTCCGCCATACCGTTCTACTATGTTCCGAATATTCTGCAGCCCAACACCGCATCCCTGTCTGCGTTTGGAAGACAGCAGACTCCCCTTATATATGACTGCAGGAACACGATTACTATTGCTGATTTCAAATACCCAGTATTTCTTGTGCAGTTTAGACTGCATGCGGATCCACCCCAAAGAATCATCTTTGCCGGCATTTCGCTGGCACGCTTCAATCGCATTATCCAGTGCATTTGCAAGCAGACAGCATAAATCAACTGAAGCCATCTCCTCCTCTTCCGGTACTGTCATAGAGACTGAGATATCAATACCAAGCTGTTTCGCCTTATCATACTTAGGGTTCAAAAGGGCATCCGCAAAAACAGACCCCGTCTGCAGCCTGGCTTCCCCTTGATATGTCTGATCATATAACTGTGACAGATAATGCTTCGCTTCTATATTCTTCTCATCCTCCAGAAGCCTTTTAAGACACAGCATATGATTTTTCGTATCATGCTGGATCCGTTCCAACCGACTATACTGTTCTTTGGAAGCTTCAAGATGCTGTCCAAGCATCTGGTACTGCTGCTCCGCAGATCTCTTTAATAACCTTTGTTCCAGCATAACCACACAGTATACATACAGTCCTGCTCCGCACAGCACTGCCAAGCAGCAAGGCCCGGCAGTCAGCACAGCTTCTTCCTTGGTCCATCCCCTGATTCCAGTATACAATTCTGTAATGATCTCGACTGCCGCATAAATAAATAAAATGATATACATCAGATAGAGGGCATCCTGATTCTTGAAATCATTCTTCAAAACATGTAGCTTGTGTTCTAATATCTCCATCATTAGTATCTGCACAAGGCTTGCCGCTACTCCGATACCAGTGATCACCATATCCGAGCAGCTTTCCTGCCCGCCTGCAATAGCCGCTGCATGAGCCGGCAAGAATAACGCACTGAATACGACTGCATGGGCGCAATATAACCATAATGTAAAAAAAGCTTTTTTGATCACGCTGCCGCGAAAAAGAATGTAATTGAGCACAAAAGCACAGATTCCGTTATAGAGAAAACTGCCCCATGACGTAACCGCCAGGGCTAATGCAATATTGATCTGTCCATATAACAAGCTTGCCAGATAAAACCAAAAAGGTGTCCATCGATACTTGCTGCCAAGCATCTTCATGAAAAAACGGCATTGTAATAAAGTAAAGAGAAATCCCCACCCTATATTCCAAGCCTGCATATTCAAAACACATCACCGCTCTCTCTCAAATAATGCAGGAAAGCCACTCCAAACGTTTTATGTCTGCGCTTAGACAATGGAATTTCTTCCTCATTATCCAGCGTGATAGCTCCCTTATCATAACACTGGACGTGCCCCAGATTAACAATGTAGCTTCGATGACACCGAAAAAATACTTCCGGGAACTTCGGCGTAAGTTCATCCAGTTTTCCATAAAACGGAATCGCCTCCTCCCCTGTATGCAGATAGATCTTCTTATCCAGAACCTCCAGATATATAATCTCATCGAGCCGTACCCTGCGTACTGATGCACCCTGCCGGATAGCAATAGCATTCTGACGTTCTTCCCTGTGCAGCGAAACAAGTTTCATAACCACTGATTCCAGCTTCGCCGGTTCCACCGGTTTTACCAAATAATGAAATGCCTGTACGTCATATGCCTCAACTGCATACCGCCGATATGCGGTTATAAAAATCAATCGGCTCTCATCTCCGCGCCTGCGCAGTTTTTTTGCTGCCTCAAGCCCGCTGATCGGCTCCATCTCAATATCCAGAAAAAGTATGTCAAATGCACTTCGGGAAAGCAGAGCGCCGGCATTGCCAAATAGCTCCATACGATATTGAACCGAATGCCGTTCTAATACTTCTCTTACCTGATCGGCCAATTGTTCTAAGAGTATCTTGTCATCCTCACAGACTGCAATTTGAATCAATTTAACTATTCTCCTTCCCATCCGAGTTCATACTATAAGGCAATTCCATCGGCACCCCGTCAAGCGCCGCATAAACCAACCCGTCATGCCCATCGTACACCAGCTTCAGAGAAAAAAACGCCCTTTCTTCCGCCAACAGACCAAAAAAGATCTTGTCCCCCTCCCAGATATTCAAATTATCAATCTCATCTATATCCACCCATTCAAGCTCGCCCTCATCGCAGGGAATCGGCTTCCCCTCGAATCCATCCGCGGTAAACAAGGACATATACTCCGTAACACCGTTTCCCGATACAAAGGTCACAAGCCCTCTGTACCGATAAGAAGTAAGCGTATAGCCTGTCTCCTCCTTTACTTCCCGCAGCAGACACTCCTCCGGACTCTCATCTGCCTCAAAATGCCCTCCCACGCCGATCCACTTATCCTTATTGACATCATTCTTCTTCACCGTCCTGTGCAGCATCAGATATTTGTTGTCACGTTCTATATAACACAGTGTACTTATCTTTGCCATTTTCCCATCTCCTGATTTTTCTATCGAATAATTAACAGACATCATCTGCATTATACTATCTCTTAATCAATTGCGCAACTTGGCATATTATCAGTACATCTTCCGCCTTATATTCATCGATACCAACAGCGACGGAGCCGTTAAGGGATATACCGACCGATCAATACTCCTCAATTTTTAAAGAACATGATATAATGGATCAGGACATGCTGATTCATATGTTACAATTAGGGTATGTTGAGGGGGATCACCATGAATCGAATCATTGATTACACCATAGACCAGGCCAGCAGCGGCCTGAGAGTAGAACAATACTTAAGACGGCGCGGTTATTCCGGCCAGAATCTTACAGAGATCAAACGGATGCCCGAGAGCATTCTTGTTAACGGCATTCACTATTATATGCGCCAGACTCTTGCCGCCGGCGACCATCTCCGTGTACGCATCTGCGAAACCGAATGCTCCGGGAAGATTCCGCCAACGAACCTTCCTCTTGATATCGTGTATGAGGATGAAGATATCGTTGTGATCAACAAACCTGCCGGTATGCCGATCCACCCTTCAATGAACAATTACACGAATTCCATGGCCAATGCTCTCGCCTGGTACTACCGCGAACAGGGCAAGCCTTTTATCTTCCGCTGCTGTAACCGCCTGGACCGCGACACCTCAGGCCTTACCGTTGTTGCCAAGCATCTGGTCAGCGGCAGCATCCTCTCCGATATGGTCCGCCGGCACAGGATCCGCCGGGAGTATCTTGCCGTCGTGCGCGGACATCTAACCCCGCAGTCTGGTACGATCAACGCGCCCCTTGCAAGGAAAACGGGAACCATCATCGAACGCACCGTAGACTTGGAGCACGGGGAAGCCGCAGTTACTCATTATACGGTTGTGGATGAACAGAACGGGCACAGCCTGGTATCCTTATGCCTGGAAACAGGCCGAACCCATCAGATCCGTATCCATATGAAACACCTTGGATATCCGCTGATCGGAGACTACCTGTATAACCCGGATATGGAATACATAAACAGGCAGGCCCTACATTCTCATAAGCTGTCGTTTACACATCCGATCACCGGCGATGCAATGGCATTCCATGCCCCTCTGCCCGAAGATATGAGGCTATCTAACAGTTTCCGCGCATTATATTAAGCAGCATAATATGATATTCCTCATCCTGAATGATCCTTGCCAGTACCGCATTGACATGACAGTCCTCTATCACCCTCATATGCGCTTCGTACTGGCTGATCGCCGCCCTCTCCGCTTCTATATCTGCCATCAGCATCTTCTGGACATTGCCCGGAATATTCAGATATTCCGGCGTCCACATCCTCCGCCTTCCGTTTCTCATCTTCGCTGTGAAATCCACCTGACCGCCCAGCAGGCAGATCAGCTCCCCTAACTTCTGCAAATGTATCATTTCCGCCATCGCAATACCCAGAAGCGTTTTCGCCGTCCCGCACATTTCAATGGACAGACGGTTTTCATTATTGATATATTGTGTGATTGCGGACATTTCCGATACAGAACCGCAGTAATCTACGCTGAGAAGGTCTGCATAGGCCCGGTTCCTTTCCTTCACCTGTAACGGCGGATACGGCAGATCTGCCATAATAGGCCTGCCTCCCGAAAAATTGCATGTATTGGTCAGCGGACACTTCTTTTCTTCCATAGATGAATCCTCTCCCGAATCTATCCTTTGCAATAGTATATCCACGGGAGAGGATTTGGTGCATATTTAAATAATAACTGTTCAGAAGGGAAAATCCCTGCCTGATACCCTCATAGCTTGAGAGTTACTATTAAATATACTTTTTAGCGGTTTCCAAACTTAGGTTGAATTTTTCCTGTACTTTTTCCAGTATCGTCTGAATAGGTACATTCATATCTTTCAGCGTAGATACCAGAGCGGTAATGCCTCTCTCCATCTCTTCCTTTCTTCCCTCTTCTCTTCCTTCTTCATATTTCACACGTTCCAACATCTCCATCGTCATATAATCACGCCTCCATTTCTTGTTTGCTTTCGCCCTCTTGACGGCCTCTTCCAGTCTGTCTATGAAATCATCATCCGTAACCTTAATACCCTTCACATAATCCAAAAACGCACGTAGTTCTTTACCCACATCATCCATATCACTGTCAGAATTCAAAAAGATTTTTGTTGCCTCATCACCCATAGATAAGTTGTAATCTTCTTTACAAATATTCTCGAATGTATAGATATGTCTTCCTTTCCCATACAAATCAAACGTACAGATAAAAATGATATATGTCTTATTTAACTTCATGTAAGATTTATCACCTGCTTCTAATAGCTGAAGATCTACCATGCCCTGATAATATCTGCTTCTTTTGGAAAGTTCCTTTGAATCGCTGGCTTGCATCTCAACATTGTAAACAATATTTTTATCATCCTTGATATACACATCAAGCCTGATGCCTCTTGACTCCGCCCCTTCTTTGATACTCTTCTGCAATTCTGGATATTCTATACGTTCTATATTTAAATCTGGCAGTATCCTTCGTAATAACTCCTTACATAAATCGGGATTCTGCATAACTTTTCCAAACAAGAAGTCGTTTGAGATATCCAGACTCTCCCAATTTGTCTCTGTCATTTTCAATCTTATCACTTCCTTTTCTATATTGTACCATGCCTCCAAAGTATACTCAAACAATTTTCCACACAAGGCAGGGAAATAGAACTCTACAGGCTCAGTACACCATACTGCTTTTCAGCAGTAGAAACCCCTTTTTCTCATTTTCCTCCTTTATCAGCAGCCGTTCCTCAATCCATCCATTTGCATTACCACCTCTACATGTATACGGCTTCCGATTCCACAATGGCCTCGCTGTATTTTCTCTTTTAGAGCAGGCCTCTTGGCATGATATGCTTTCCTTTCTTAACCACACTATATTATAAGGGCAGTGATATTCAAAGGTGTAAATAAGATCATAAAAAATAAGCGTACCACTATTTCTAATGATACGCTTATGATTATTTAGCTATAAGAAAACCAGTGCTTCCTCAAAACTTATGGTAAAAGTCCAGAATGGTTTTCGCCTATTTCTGTGCAATAGCTGCCTGTGCTGCTGCCAGTCTTGCGATCGGTACACGGAACGGTGAACAGGATACATAGTCCAAACCGATCTTATTGCAGAACTCTACAGAGCTTGGATCTCCGCCGTGCTCGCCGCAGATACCGATGTGAAGCTTCGGATTCACCGGCTTGCCTAACTTGATAGATGTCTCCATAAGCTTACCTACACCGATCTGGTCAAGCTTCGCAAACGGATCGTTCTCTAAGATCTTCGCATCATAGTAAGCATCCAGGAACTTGCCTGCGTCATCACGTGAGAAACCGTAAGTCATCTGTGTCAGGTCATTCGTACCGAAGCAGAAGAAGTCAGCTTCCTTCGCAATCTCATCAGCAGTAAGAGCTGCTCTAGGAATCTCGATCATCGTACCAACTTCATATTCAAGCTCAATACCGGAAGCTGCGATCTCAGCATCCGCTGTCTCAACAACAAACTTCTTAACATATTTTAACTCTTTGATCTCTCCGATAAGCGGAATCATGATCTCCGGCTTGATCGTCCAGTCTGGATGAGCCTTCTTAACATTAATCGCCGCACGGATAACAGCCTTCGTCTGCATCTTGGCAATCTCAGGATAAGTAACGGACAGACGGCATCCGCGGTGACCCATCATCGGGTTGAACTCATGCAGGCCTTCGATCAGTGTCTTGATATCTTCTACAGCTTTGCCCTGAGCATCAGCAAGCTTCTTGATATCTTCCTCGTCTGTAGGAACGAACTCATGAAGCGGCGGATCCAGGAAACGGATCGTAACCGGATTGCCTTCCAGAGCCTCGTAGAGAGCCTCGAAGTCTCCCTGCTGATAAGGCAGGATCTTCTCAAGCGCTTCTTCTCTCTCCTCAACTGTATCCGCACAGATCATCTCACGGAATGCAGCAATTCTGTCTTCCTCGAAGAACATATGCTCTGTACGGCAAAGGCCGATACCTTCAGCACCGAGCTCACATGCCTTCTTAGCGTCTGCCGGTGTGTCTGCGTTGGTACGAACCTTCATTGTTCTGTATTTATCTGCCCATGCCATGATTCTTCCGAACTCACCTGCGATCTGAGCGTCAACGGTAGGAATGATTCCCTCGTAGATGTTACCTGTCGTACCATCGATAGAGATAGCGTCTCCTTCATGGAATTCCTTTCCTGCCAGTGTAAACTTCTTATTCTCTTCATCCATAGCGATATCGCCGCATCCAGATACACAGCATGTACCCATTCCGCGCGCAACAACGGCTGCATGGCTGGTCATACCGCCGCGTACTGTCAGGATACCCTGAGAGGACTTCATACCTGTGATATCCTCAGGTGATGTCTCAAGACGTACAAGAACTACCTTCTCTCCTCTTGCAGCCCACTCTACAGCGTCGTCTGCTGTGAATACGACCTTACCGCAGGCAGCACCAGGTGAAGCTCCAAGTCCCTTGCCCATCGGTGTAGCAGCCTTCAGAGCGGCTGTATCAAACTGCGGGTGAAGGAGCGTATCTAAGTTACGAGGATCGATCATGGCAACAGCCTCTTCCTCTGTCCTCATACCTTCGTCTACAAGGTCACATGCGATCTTAAGAGCTGCCTGAGCAGTTCTCTTACCGTTACGTGTCTGCAGCATATAAAGCTTACCATGCTCTACTGTAAATTCCATATCCTGCATATCTCTGTAGTGCTTCTCAAGAGTCTCGCATACCTGCTTGAACTGAACGAATGCTTCCGGGAACTTCTGTTCCATCTCGGAGATGTGCATAGGTGTACGGACACCTGCAACAACGTCCTCGCCCTGTGCATTAGTCAAGAACTCACCGAACAGACCGTTCTCTCCTGTAGCCGGATCACGGGTAAATGCAACGCCTGTACCGCAGTCGTCACCCATGTTACCAAATGCCATAGACTGTACGTTTACAGCGGTTCCCCATGAATACGGGATATCATTGTCACGACGGTAAACATTGGCTCTCGGGTTGTCCCATGAACGGAATACGGCCTTGATAGCGCCTACTAACTGCTCCTTCGGGTCTGCCGGGAAATCCTCGCCGATCTTTTCCTTATATTCTGCCTTGAACTGTCCTGCAAGTGCCTTCAGATCTTCTGCGGTAAGCTCAACGTCCTGCTTAACACCCTTCTCTTCTTTCATCTTGTCGATCAGTTCTTCGAAATACTTCTTTCCAACTTCCATAACTACATCAGAGTACATCTGGATAAATCTTCTGTAGCAGTCCCAAGCCCAACGCGGATTGCCGGATCTGTCTGCCAGCACCTCAACAACGTCCTCATTCAGACCAAGGTTCAGGATCGTATCCATCATACCAGGCATAGATGCCCTTGCACCGGAACGTACGGAAACAAGAAGCGGATTCTCTTTATCGCCGAATTTCTTCTCTGTAATAGCTTCCATCTTGGTAACAGCTTCCATGATCTGTTCCATGATCTCATCATTGATCGTTCTTCCGTCCTCATAGTACTGTGTGCAGGCTTCAGTTGTTATCGTAAAGCCCTGTGGCACCGGAAGGCCTAAGCTTGTCATCTCAGCAAGGTTCGCTCCCTTACCACCAAGAAGGTTTCTCATGGTTGCATTACCCTCTGTGAACATATAAACCCATTTTGCCATTGTCATGACCTCCTAAAAACTATATATTTTTCTAAGTCGCACATAATATTTTACTGGTTTTACCAGTATTCGTCAAGTATTTCCATGATATTTTAAAAGCGCTCACTGCAGAAGATATTCCACAAACTTCACCGCCGTCTCTGGATTCTGACTGTTGACAGGAATCGCCACATAGATCTCCTCATAAGCGGTCATCTGTTCCTTTTCCAGAATGTTGCCGGCCTTTAGACGCACTCCGTTTTCAAGCACGGCATCCCCGTATTCCTCTGCCTTTTCCCCCAGGATCTCCTTCATATTAAAAAAGCCGTCATGACCGTCGTAGTCTTCATAGACGTCCGCCGGACAGACCAGCACGTCTATTGCGTCCGCCCCCATCAAGGTCGTCAGCGCCGTCGTGCTCATCATTCCTCCGCCGTCGTCAGGTATATTGGTACGGATCTGTACGACCCCGTCCTTCTCCCCGATCTCTGCATATTGGGCGAAGGATTCCATAAGCCATTCAGCCTTCAGATCATCGCCGCCGATCACGACCGCGTTCAGAAGAACGGTGGTATGCATGCCTTTATACATCGTCACACCGACACTGACCGCCAGAACCAGACACAGCGCGCCGGCAAGCCATCCCTTATAGTACATCCACAGATATTCGAGCTTCTTGCCCAGAGTCATCGTTCCCCAGGCAGCTTTCACGATATCTTCTTCCTTTGTGCTTTTTTCTGTATTTTTTATACTCATCCGCACCTCCCATAATCATCAAAATGTGCGCCTCCATACTGACAGAAATCCATTCCAATGTCAAGAGACGCACATATATTAATTATGCCTAAGCAAAACCGTAACAAGACGGCAAGTACACAGACCTGCCTGAACTGTTATGCAAAATCCGCAAGCTTCACCGGACACCCGCCATGGGTTCTGGAATACTCTGCCGCCAGCGCGCAGTAATGGCTCTCCAGCGACCGGTCAAGAGAAGTCACATAAGAGCTCTCTTCCTTCTCCCCGCTGACCACATCCAGGAATTCCACCAGCATGCGCTCATCTCCGCCGCCGTGCCCTGAGAAATCATCCGCAAGATCTTCTACATTAACAGTCTCCACGGGCATCTCGCTTTTGAATCTGCGGATGCTGATCTCACAGTCCTTGAGCCTGCCTGTCATATTTACACGTATCTCACCCTTAGTTCCCATGAATCTGGCATATCTGGATATCTCCGGTGTAAATGCACACATTGTAAAGCTCATCGTTGTCCCGTCGGTCATCCTTAGATTCACTACCTGGTGATCTACCACGTCGTTATCACAGTGATATACGCACCGTCCATATCTCCCTTCACGCAGCGCGTCCATGATCTTCTCCTCTGTCGGACCGGACGGAACCAGCACTTCTAACGGCCACTGCCTGTTCCCCCGGCGATACCCGGTCTCTTCGTTATCCAGATAGATCTTCTCCGCGTCAAAGGGACAGTCTTCCTTCACGCCGCAGCCGTCCAAGCATCGCGCGGCGCAGCCCTTTGGCGCGTTCTCCTTCTTGAAGAGGTAAGTATCCCCATATGAAGTCAGAGATTCGCATTTCTTATCCGCAAGCCAGAGATACAGATCCATATCGTGACAGCATTTCTGCAGGATCATCGGGCTTGTTTCCTTCGAATTGGCCCAGTTCCCGCGCACAAAGCTATGCGCCTGGTGATACCATCCTACATTCTCGGACGCCATGATCGACACTACATCCCCGATCACACCCTCATCCAGAAGCTCTTTCACCTTCTGGTAAATGGGCGTGTACCTGAGCACATGGCATACCACCACCTTACGCCCGCAGCGCTTTGCCGTATCCGCAAGCCGCCGGCACTCGTCTGCTTCCGGCGAAACCGGCTTTTCAAGCAGCAGATGATAACCCTTTTCAAGCGCCGCTACAGCATGGCCCACATGCTGACGGTCCTGCGTCGCGATGATCATAACATCTGCAAGCTTCTCCTGCTTTAACATCTCCTCCGCACTGGCAAAGCATGCCTCCTTCGGCAAATGGTACTCCTCCGCCACCAGCTCTACCTTCTTCGGATCAATATCCGCCACAGCAGCGATCTCCATCTTATCAGGATGAAGCTTCGCGCACTTGGCATAATTATCCCTTCCACGGTTGCCTAATCCGGCGATTGCAACCTTGATCGGTCTGCTCACTTTGTATCCTCCTTTTTGTCCGCCGCCAATCTGCTCCGTTAAGCTGCACAAATCCGGCATACTGTCCGCCGCCAAGCGCAAGCCGTACTAATCATCAGACGCCAGCTGCAGTTCTTTATATAGAAAGCAGGAACGCCTTATAGCCCCTGTAAGCCTCATACACATCCGCCTTGCTGGTAACCTCCCACGGCGCATGCATACTCAGTACCGGAACACCGCTGTCGATAACTTCCATTCCATAGTTCGCCATAATATAGGCAATCGTTCCGCCTCCGCCTACATCTACCTTGCCAAGCTCCGCGAACTGATACGCTACCTGATGCTCTTCCATCGCCTTTCTGATCTGCGCCAGGTACTCGGCATTCGCGTCATTAGAACCATTTTTGCCCCTGCTCCCGGTGAATTTATTAAACACCAGTCCCTTTCCGAAGAATGCGGTGCTGCGCTTCTCAAACGCTTCCGCGAACATCGGGTCAAACGCCGCGCTCACATCGGAGGAAAGCATCTTAGAATTCTGCAGTGCACGCCTTACCTTTAATTCTGATTCACTTCCCTGCAAAGCGATCATCTCAGCGACCGCATTCTCGAAGAAGCGGGAGTGCATACCGGTCGCTCCTACGCTTCCGATCTCTTCCTTGTCCACCAGGATACAGCAGGCTGTCTTCTCTACCTCTTCCACATCCAGAAGCGCGAACAAAGACGTGAACGCGCATACCCTGTCGTCCTGTCCGTATGCCAGCACCATGCTCCTGTCGATTCCGCAGTCTCTCGCCCTTCCTGCCGGAACGATCTCCAGCTCTGCCGATGCGAAATCATCCTCTTCCATATCAAAATAATCCTTAAGGATCTTCAATACATTAGACTTCACGGCTTCCTTCTCTTCTTTGTCCAGCTCCTTATCCTGTTCAAGCGGACAGCTTCCGAAGAGGATATCCAGCTTCTCGCCCTCGATCACTTCATTCGCCTTCTTATCCATCTGCTTCGCCGCAAGATGAACCAGCAGATCCGTGATAACGAACACCGGATCATCATCCTTCTCGCCGATATTCACTTCAACTACCGTTCCGTCCTTCTTCGCGATGACGCCGTGCAGCGCAAGCGGAATCGCAACCCACTGGTACTTCTTGATCCCGCCGTAATAATGGGTATCCAGATAAGCGAACTCCTCATTCTCATATAACGGATTCTGCTTGATGTCAATACGCGGGGAGTCAATATGCGCCCCCAGGATATTCATTCCTTCCTCAATCGGCTTCTTTCCGATATGGAACGCAGCAATGGCCTTGCCCATACACACCGCGTACACCTTATCGCCCGGCTTTAACGGGCTCCCTTCCTTGACTGCAGCCTCCAGATTCCGGTATCCCTTCTTCTCGATCCTGTCCACCGTGATCTGCACACACTCGCGCTCCGTCTTGCCCGCATCCAGGCACGCCTTGTACTCGTCGTTGATACGCTCAAGCTCCTCACGGGCAGGCGCAGCGTATGATTTCCATATATTTTCTCTGTTCATGGCTTGTTCCTCCTTCTCAAAACTAAAATAATTGTACCAAATACTTCCAGACTTGACAATGAGGGGACGTAGCAAAAACTGAATTTTACTACGTCCTCTCTGATTACATCTCGTCTCTTACTTCTTTAAAACACTTTACTATAAAATCAATATCCTCTTTCGTATGGCTCGCACATACCTGTGTACGGATCCTTGCCTTCCCCTTCGGAACGACCGGATAAGAGAATGCCACTACATACACGCCCTTCTCCATCATTCTCTTCGCAAATTCGGCAGCTTTCTTCTCATCATACAGCATAACCGGCACACAAGGGTGGGTTCCCGGGATCACATCGAAACCGCCGTCTACCAGCTCCTTGCGGTAATAAGCCGTTACTTCCTCCAAATGATCCCTAAGCTCGGTACTCTCATCCAGCATATCAAACAATTCAATGCTTGCGCCCGCGATCGCCGGTGCAAGAGAATTAGAGAACAGATACGGACGGCTCCTCTGACGCAGCAGGTCGATGATCTCCTTACGCCCTGACGTATATCCGCCGGATGCCCCGCCAAGAGCCTTGCCAAGGGTTCCTGTGATGATATCAACACGTCCCTGAACGCCGCAGTGCTCCGGAGTTCCGCGTCCGGTCTTGCCTACGAATCCGACTGCATGGCTGTCGTCCACCATTACTAACGCATTGTATTTGTCCGCCAGATCGCATACGCCCCTCAGATTACAGATGATCCCGTCCATAGAGAACACGCCGTCTGTGGCGATCAGCTTGATCCTGGCGCCGGCTTCGTCTGCTTCTTTTAACTTCGCCTCCAGGTCATCCATATCGTTATTCTTATAGCGGAAACGTTTTGCCTTGCATAAGCGGACGCCGTCAATGATCGACGCATGATTCAGTTCGTCGCTTATTACCGCGTCGTCCGCTGTCAGAATAGTCTCAAATAACCCTCCGTTCGCGTCGAAGCAGGAAGAATACAGTATGGTATCATCTGTCCCGAGGAAATCCGATATCTTCTTTTCAAGTCTCTTATGGATATCCTGCGTCCCGCAGATAAACCGTACGGAAGCTACCCCATAGCCCTTCTCATCATAGGTTCTCTTCGCCGCCTCGATCAGACGGGGATTGTCGCCAAGTCCGAGATAATTGTTCGCACACATGCAGAGCAGCTCTCTTCCATCCTCCATCTTCACCCGCGCGCCCTGAGGCGATACAAACGGCGCTTCGCCCTTGAACAGGCCGGCTTCCTTGATTCCTTCCACTTCCTTTGTATAAATGCTCAAAATATCGTCTTTACGTGCCATCGTGTATATTATTTCCTCTCTTTCATTAAAATATCCTGTTTTGACTAATCATTCACATGCGCCCAGTCAAGGATCACCTTGCCTGACTGTCCTGAGATCATCGCTTCAAATCCCTTCTCATAATCCTTGATCTCAAAATGATGGGTGATGATCGGAGAGATATCCAGACCTGCCTGGATCATCGTAGACATCTTATACCAGGTATCCCACACCTTTCTTCCGTAGATACCGCGGATATTCAGGCCGTTGAAGATCACCGTCTCCAGATCCACAGTGGCGTCTGTGCGCTGCAGTCCAAGAAGCGCAATATTGCCGCCGTGCTTCATGTTGTGGATCATATCGTGCAGTCCTGCCTGTGATCCTGACATCTCGAGACCCACGTCGAATCCTTCTGTCATTCCGATCTCTTTCATTACCTCTGAAAGCTTCTCCTCCTTCAGATTCACCGTCCTGGTCGCCCCAAGCTTCTCGGCCAGCTCCAGTCTGTACGGATTCATATCCGTCACTACCACATGCCTTGCCCCTGAAAACTTCGCGATCGCTGCAGCCATACATCCGATTGGACCGGCTCCGGCCACCAGCACGTCTTCCCCGAGCATATCATAAGACAGCGCCGTATGAGTAGCATTCCCAAACGGATCAAAGATCGCGTACATCTCTTCCGGTATCGCCGGATTACACGGCCACACATTGCATGCAGGGATAACAAGATATTCTGCGAACGCACCGTTGCGGTTGACTCCCACGCCCTTCGCATCCTTACAGTTCTCCTTATGCCCTTCAAGACAGTTCCGGCACTTTCCGCAGGTAATATGCCCTTCGCCGGATACCAGGTCGCCGCACTTAAATCCCCTCACGCCTGCTCCGACTTCCACTACTTCGCCCACATACTCATGTCCGGCTGTCAGTCCGACCGGAATCGTATGCTGCGCCCAATCATTCCATTGATAGATGTGAACGTCTGTCCCGCAGATCGCCGTCTTCCTGATCTTGATCTTAACGTCGTTCGGTCCCACCTCCGGTATCGGCACACGCTTCATCCAGAGCCCTTCTTCTGGTTTTTCCTTCACAAGCGCCCACATCAATCCGTCATTTCTATCGCTCACTTCTGTATCCCTCCTACTTCTACCGCTTCTTAAGCAGTGATATTAATCTGCTGTTATTATATCATTCTTCTAATCCTTATTCAACGTAATTTTGTAAGTTTTTGTTTATAATGTCAATTATTTCACATGTAAAAAAGTCATTTTCGTCACAATAGACAAATATACTATTTACAAATCCACAATTATTCTTTATAATATCTATATTGTTATTATTGATATGGCGTATATCAATAAATCGGGGAACAAAATTTTTTGAAAAGAAAGAAAGGTAAAAGGAAGCAAAACATGAAAAACGCAATCAGCAAATGGAACAGCATCAGCCTTGTTAAGCGCATTATCTGCGGCTTATGCATAGGTATCATTCTCGGCCTGGTCGTTCCACAGGCATCAGCAATCTCGATTCTGGGCAACTTGTTCGTCGGAGCATTGAAGGGGGTAGCTCCGATCCTGGTATTCTTCCTTGTTATGAGCGCTCTGTGCCACATGGGGGAAGGCCAGAAGACGAATATGAAGTTTATCGTTGTCCTCTACCTGCTGGGTAACCTGCTGTCCGCGCTCTCCGCCGTACTTGCAAGCTATCTCTTCCCAATTACGCTGTCATTCTCCGAGAGCGCTGCCGCAAGCGATATCACACCGCCGAGCGGAGTTACGGAAGTATTGACGAACCTGTTAATGAACGTGGTAGCCAATCCGGTGGATTCTATTGTAAAGGCCAACTATATCGGGATCCTTGCCTGGGCATGTATCTTCGGTATTGCCCTGAAGAAGGCGAACGACGGCACGAAGCAGGCGTTAGAGAACATCTCCGATGCAGTCGCCACCGCTGTAAAATGGATCATAAGCTGTGCGCCGTTCGGTATCATGGGCCTGATCTTCACAACCATCTCTGAGCAGGGATTAGGCGTACTGTTAAGCTACGGCCGGCTGATCCTCGTACTGGTAGGCACAATGGCGTTTGTCGCATTGGTTCTGAATCCAATCGTGACATTCTTATGTACCAGGCAGAATCCATTCCCATTGGTATTCCGTTGCTTAAAGGACAGCTTCATCACCGCGTTCTTCACACGAAGCTCTGCGGCGAATATTCCGGTCAATATGGAATTATGCGAAGATCTTGGGCTGGATGAGAACACCTATTCCGTATCGATTCCGCTGGGAGCCACCATCAATATGGCAGGCGCCGCCATCACGATCTCTATCATGGCGTTGGCAGCCGCACACACTATGGGAATCTCCGTTGATTTCCTGACCGCATTGATCCTCTGTATATTGTCCGCAGCAAGTGCTGCCGGTGCATCCGGTGTTGCCGGAGGATCCCTGCTTCTCATTCCGATGGCGTGCAGCCTCTTCGGTATATCCAACGATGTTGCCATGCAGGTCGTAGGCGTAGGCTTTATTGTCGGAGTTATCCAGGATTCCTGCGAGACAGGATTGAACTCTTCAACAGACGTTCTCTATACCGCATGTGCCGAGTACAGAGACAGACGGTTACATCCAGAGAACTATGCGAAATAATATAAGACATAAGATACGGGACGCAGTAAATTCTTACTGCGTCCCTTTATAATTACCACTCGAATTTCTTAGCAAAATAAGCGTCAAGCTCGTCGATCTTCACTCTCTCCTGCTCCATGGAGTCGCGGTCACGAACCGTTACTGCACCGTCCTCCTCAGAATCGAAATCATAAGTCACACAGAACGGTGTTCCGATCTCATCCTGACGGCGGTAGCGCTTACCGATATTGCCGCGCTCGTCATACTCGCAGTTATACTTCTTAGAAAGCTGTGCGTATACCTTCTCAGCACCTTCATTCAGCTTCTTGGACAGCGGCAGCACACCGATCTTAACCGGTGCAAGCGCCGGATGGAAACGAAGGACTGTTCTCATATCGCCGCCTTCCAGCTCTTCCTCGTCATATGCGCTGCACAGGAATGCGAGAACCATACGGTCCGCTCCAAGTGAAGGCTCGATAACATACGGAATATATTTGATCTTCTTCTCATCATCAAAATATGACATATCCTGCTTGGAAGTATTCTGGTGCTGTGTCAGGTCAAAATTTGTCCTGTCAGCAATTCCCCACAGCTCGCCCCAGCCGAATGGGAACAGGAATTCCACGTCGGTAGTCGCCTTGCTGTAATGGCTTAATTCTTCCGGCGAATGATCACGGTAACGAACCTCTTCTTCCTTAAGCCCCAGCGCCTTAAGCCAGTCGAGACAGAACTGCTTCCAATATGCAAACCATTCAAGGTCTGTATCCGGCTCGCAGAAGAACTCTAACTCCATCTGCTCAAACTCTCTGGTACGGAAGGTAAAGTTACCGGGCGTGATCTCGTTACGGAATGACTTGCCGACCTGGCAGATACCGAACGGAATCTTCTTTCTGGAAGTACGCTGCACATTCTTAAAGTTTACAAAAATACCCTGGGCAGTCTCAGGACGTAAGTATACAACGCTCTTAGCGTCCTCCGTTACTCCCTGGAAGGTCTTGAACATCAGGTTGAACTCGCGGATCTCTGTGAAATTATGCTTGCCGCAGGTCGGACACGGAATCTCGTGCTCCCTGATATAAGCCTCCATCTGCTCATGGCTCCATCCGTCAATGCTGTCCCCGATATCAATACCGTTCTCATGAGCATAATCTTCAATCATCTTGTCCGCACGAAAACGCTCATGGCACTCCTTACAATCCATAAGAGGATCACTGAATCCGCCGAGGTGTCCGCTTGCCACCCAGGTCTGAGGATTCATCAGGATCGCACAGTCCACGCCTACATTATACGGAGACTCTTGTACGAACTTCTGCCACCATGCCTTCTTGACATTATTCTTAAGCTCCACCCCAAGATTACCGTAATCCCATGTATTGGCAAGCCCTCCATAGATCTCTGACCCTGGATACACGAACCCCCTGGTTTTGGCCAACGCTACGATCTTGTCCATTGTCTTTTCTACCATATCTCTTCCTCACCTTCTATATATGATCTTATACTCCGCCCTGAGGCACGTATCACGGTACACCCTGTCCTCCGGTGCTTAAAGTGTATAATTGTTACTTATTATACCTGCACCCCCTTGTCTTTTCAAGTATTATTGCATAATTGTTTCCAGGATTTCCAGTGATTTGAAGCGTTTTCCGAGATATCGGGCGAGATAATCCGTCACGACCTCCTCCAGCTCCTTAAGAACCTCGTCCTTCACCACGAATGTATAGAGCTTCTCAATCGGCGAGGAGATGATATATTGAAGCGTATAGAGGGTGGAAGCCAGAAGCTCCCGGCCGTCCTCACACTTCTCCCGGCACCGGCCGCACACCAGACCGCCCTTCCCGACGCTGAATACCTTCTCCCGCTCAGTATCTCTGCAGCAGACACACTCGAACACCTGAGGGCCTTCCCCATTCACCGCGATCCCCCTCAGTTCATATATACAGCGGATCAGCCGGTTCGGGATCTTTGGGTTCACCAAAGCCTTAAGCGTCTGGTACAGAAGCTTAAGAAGCTCCGTCTCGTCATTGGCCTCCCGGGCATAATATGCGGCGAATTCAAGAAAATAAAAACCGTAATAAGCGCCTTCCACATCCAGACGAAGCTCCTGAAAATAATTGGAAATAGAGGCCGACACCAATGTATAAGATGTCCGCCCCTCATATACGGTAAATTCTCCGAAAGAAAACGGGCTCGTCACTCCGACCAATGCGCTGTTGGGCTTCCTCGCCCCCCTTGCAAATGCCGCGATCTTCCCTCTCTCCTTCGTCAGTATCACTATGCGTCTGTCGTATTCACCAACCGGCGCCGCCGCAAGCACCATACCCGTCACTGTAATCTGATTCACCGCAATCCCTGCCTTCATACTTTCCAAAGCCCTGAATCTGCCCGCATACGCCGTTAGTCCCCGTTTGGCCGGAAACTCCCTGGGTATAACCGTCTATGATCTGCTTGCAGATTCCCATGCCTTTATAATACAGATAATCTATAATCTTTCCCGACGCAAGAAAACGCTGCCAATATTCTTCTTCCATGTTGTCACCTCATCCTCTGTTATTACGCAGGATATCTTTTGTACAGATATCCTGCCGGTTAGAATTAGGTTCCCCCACAGACGCGTCTTTTTATTCTTCTTCCCGATATCCAAAATTTTTCATCAGGAATTCACTGTCCCGCCAATCCTTCTTCACTTTGACCCAAAGCTTGAGATTTACCTGCATTTCCAGCATCCTTTCAATCTCATATCTGGCGGTGCTGCCGATCTTTTTCAACATATTTCCTTGTTTGCCAATAATTATCCCCTTGTGCGAATCCCGCTCGCAGATGATCGTCGCGTCGATATGCATCACCTTATTCTTCGTCTTCATGCGGTCGATCGCCACCGCGATCCCGTGAGGGATCTCATCCTCCAGACAGTGAAGCGCCTTCTCCCGGATCAGCTCCGCCACGATCTGACGCTCCGGCTGGTCCGTAACGGTCTCCTCATCATAGAACTGCGGCCCATAGGGAAGATACTTCATCACGACCTTAAGTAATTCATCCGTATTATCCCCGTTTCTCGCGGAGACCGGAACGATCTCCGCAAAATCATAGATATCCTTGTAAGCCGCGATCGACGGAAATACTTCCTCCCGCTTCACACTGTCAATCTTGTTGATCACAAGCACCACCGGAGTCTTCACCTTCTTAAGCTGCTTCGCGATATGCTGCTCGCCGGCTCCTATGAAGGTCGTCGGTTCTACGAGCCACAGCACCACGTCCACCTCGTTCAAGGTCCGCTCGGCAACATTTACCATATACTCTCCGAGCTTGTTCTTGGCCTTGTGGATCCCCGGTGTATCCACGAACACGATCTGTCCCTCTTCAAGGGTCAGCACCGTCTGGATCCGGTTGCGGGTGGTCTGCGGCTTATTGGACGTGATCGCGATCTTCTGGCCGATCAGATAATTCATAAGGGTGGATTTCCCCACGTTGGGACGGCCGATCAAAGTTACAAAACCAGATTTATAATCCTTTTTCATTCTTTCTCCTGTTCTATTTTTGCGCATGTTCCGTAACAGTACACTAGAATCTTGTCACCGTCCCGAACATATCTCTATTCTCTTCTATCTTCTCCTCGCTGCCGATCACGCAGAACTGATCCGCCTTAAGCACGGCCTTTGCCACGCGTGCGAGTGCGCGGATATCCTCCTGCCCCGCGTCCAATATCTGACTTCTCTCCTCCCGGATCATATCGGCGCTCACCTTATTCATATAGAGGTTCATGGAACGTTCGCCCTTGATCGCCGGAGTCATAGGCTGATCGATATTGCTCATGGTTCCGATGATATACTTCGTCATATCGCGCTCGCTGACGGTAAAGTTCTCAAGATAATCCACAACGCCTTCATACACCTCCACCGTCCGGCTAAGGTTCGGATCGCGGTAAGATACAAAATACCCCTCCCCGATCCTGTTGAAGTTGCTCATGCAGCCGTATGCCCCGCCTTTGACACGGATATTCTGCCACAGGTAATCATAGCTTAAGATCACCTTCAAGATCTGCAGCGCGCCGGTGTAGGAAGCTCCATGGTCGATGAAGTTCCCGGTCCTTGCCACATACTGCACCTTGGACGCCGTCTTGAAGCCCTCGTTCTTCTTCTCGCAGTGGATGACACAAGCTTCTTCTTCTGTCTTCCCCTGATACAGGCGGTTCTTCATCTCCCCGATGAACCCTTCTATCCCTTCAAGGCCTTCTCTTGAGGCCGTATAGCTGATCATCATATTGTCCGGGCAAAACAACTGCTTCGCCAGACCTTCAAGGACTTCTGTCAGATGCTCTTTTTCTTCGTCAAAGTTCTCCTCGATACGCGAAACCGTCTGATAGAACTCTATACCGTTGGTCATATCCTTAAGCTTCGCAGACGGGGAAGCGTAGGACATCGCGCGCAGGGCGGCCGTGGTATGGCCGGAGGACTGGAACCGCATCAGAAGCCTTGATTTGAGCATTGCAAGTATCTCCTTCAGTCTCTTCGTATCCGACAGCCTGGACGCCGTGAGGATCTCGCTCATCATAGCAAATACGACCGCAAGCTTCCCGTACAGTGACTTCCCTTTGATCTCGAATGTAGCCTTGAACGCTTTCTCCCGGATATTGGTCACATCCGTGTACAGCTCCAGAGACGTCCCGATCCCGCCGGTATGCATATTGATCTCATTAAACAGTTCTCCGTAGCCGTAATTCTCCGTGTCAATGATCCCCAGCGCCGACTGCAGGATCCCCACATAGGGAAGCAGCTCCTCTCTGACCCCGGAGATGTCAAAGAGCACGCTCACATAGCCGATCCCGTTGGTCTCGATCTCATGGAAGATCACCGGAACATCTGCAAGCCTAAGCTCCTCGTTCACGATCGGCTCGATCTCCCTTGAAATGTCCTCTCTTCTGAGCACCGGAATCCGCTCTAAGTCCTCTTCCTTCTCAGGTTCAGACTGGTATTCCTCCAAAGCGGCGGTCTTCTTCACCAGCTCTTCCACCTCGTCCGCCGTCAGGCTTGCCTTGTAAGCCTGAAGCTTCGCGTCAAGCTCCGCGTCCATCCTTGCCGTGCGCCCCTTCTCAGGATTGACGATCACGACCGCCCCGTGCGTGTTATCCAGAATGTATTTCTGGATCAGCTCTTCATAATATCCGGTTCCCACCTGCTTTTTCAGAAATTCGAATGTATCAAGAGCTTCCACATGGATGAACGGCTTCTCTTCATCATAGAGCCAGCTGTCCATCATCTGCAGACCATACATCAGCCCCTTGGGATAATTGCCGAAGTCGGCCTCGCGGTAACGGAATTCATGATAATTAAGCCCCGCTTCCAGAGCCTTCCTGTCGATCCCGTTCTTCACAATATCAGACAACACCGACTCAATCAGCTCTACAAATTCCTGCTTCTGCTCCTCATTGGCATTCTTCGAGATCACAGAGAAGATCGGCTGATAGATCCCGTTATCATAAGAGCCCATGATATCCTTCCCGATCCCCGCATCCGTAAGAGCCTTCTTAAGCGGCGCCCCCGGTGCAGACAACAGCGCGTAATCCAAGATCTGGAACGCCAGATACAGCTCCTTATCAAGGCTGGTGCCGATCACTTTATTATAGGAAAGATAGGTATTATCAACCTCCGATTCCTCGCTTGCTATCGAGTAGGCGAACGTCTTCTCCAGCATTTCCCCAAAAGGCTTCTGATACCGGATCTCGGAATCCACCGTCCTGGCTTCAAAGGCGCTTAGATACTCCCTGTCAAGCCACGCAAGCTTCTCCTCCATATCCATATCCCCGTACAGGTAAATGTAGCTGTTAGACGGATGATAATATTGCCTGTGAAAATCTAAAAACTGCTCGTAGGTAAGGTTCGGGATCGCCTCAGGATCGCCTCCCGATTCATTGGCATAGGAGGTATCCGGGAACAGCGTGTTAAGGATCACCCTGTCGAGCACACCCTCCGGAGAAGAAAACGCTCCCTTCATCTCATTGTAGACAACGCCGTTATATTGGAGCTTGTCCTTAGCAGAATCCAGCTTATAGCTCCACCCCTCCTGGCGGAAGATCTCCTCGTGGGCATAGATATTCGGATAGAGGACCGCATCCATATACACATGCATCAGGTTCTGGAAATCCTTGTCATTGCAGCTTGCCACCGGATATACCGTCTTATCAGGATAGGTCATGGCATTCAAAAAGGTGTTGAGCGATCCCTTCACCAGCTCAACGAACGGATCCTTGGCCGGGAAATTCTTAGAACCGCATAAGACGGAATGTTCCATGATATGCGGAACTCCCGTGCTGTCTCCCGGCGGGGTGCGGAACCCGATACTGAACACCTTGTTATTGTCATCCTTCTCTATCAAAAGAACCCTGGCCCTGCTCTTCTTGTGACGGAGCAGATATCCCTTCGCCTGGATTCCGGTCAAATCCTCTTCCTTCAATATCTCATACGTCTTCAAGTCTCTGATACTCATCTGCTATTCTCATTCTCCTTTCGATTTACGTTTGCGATACGTTCTACTACACATTCTATCCAATTTTTCATTAGTCTACAAGAGAAATCTCCCGTACAGGTGGAATTTTTTCAAGGAAAAATACCCTCCAGGCCATCTAATAAGTGTAAAATAAAAAGAAAGATCCGGAACTTTCAGAAAGGAGCACTATGGATATACTTGTTCGACAGGCAAAAAAACACGACAAAGACGCTTTCAGTCAATTAATGAAGCTTCATACCCCCAGTATGTACAAGATAGCAAAAGCAATATTAAAAAACGATGAGGACACCGCCGACGCCATCCAGGAAACTGCCCTGACATGCTGGGAGAAGATCGGAGCATTGAAAAAGGATAAATACTTTAAAACATGGCTGATACGGATTCTCATCAACCATTGTAATCAGATATACAGACAAAGAAGCCGCATGATCTCAGAAGTCGTTCTGCCGGAAGCAGGAAGCGCCGAAGACAGCTATTCGGCCGTAGAGTGGAAGGAATTCCTCCAATGCCTAGACGAGAAATACCGCACCGTCACGATCCTGTATTATGTGGAAGGCTTCAAGATCCGGGAGATCGCCCAGATCCTTGATATAAATGAGAAGACGGTAAGCGGCCGTCTTGCAACGGCCCGCGACCGAATGGAGAAGCAGTATGCAAAAGAGAAACCGCCGGCAGTCATCTATAAGCTGACCGGAAAAAATATGAAGCAGAAGGAGATGTATTATGACAAGGCTTGAAGATATGATGAACAAAATCGGCAGCGATAACAAAGTGCCGAATCGTATATGGGAAAAATTAGACTATGCACTTGACACTCTCCCGGATCACGAAAAAGATCATGAAAAAGATCACGCACCGTGCAAAAAAACCTTCAAATATGCCGCAGCAGCCGCGGCATTGACCATGGCAGCCGGCATCACGCTGTGTTATTCTAATCCCGCACTGGCGGCTAAGATTCCGTTTATCGGGAAGATATTCGAAGAAGTAGAGCATGAGATCCCATTTTCAGGAGATTACAGCGAGAAAGCCGGGATTCTCGCAGAGACGGCCGGCAAAGACGAAGACGGGAACCCCATAGCGGCTCCCGGCATCAAAGTATCCGACGGGGGAATCACGGTTACCGCCTCAGAGATATACTGTGACGGACTGTCCGTGTTCCTGACCGCACAGATCGAAGCAGAACAGGGCGGCCTTCTGAATATACCGGGACATTATATCGGCGACGGGGACGGCACGGCTGCCATGATGTATCTCAGAGGCGAATGGAATCTCTCCGAAGACAGCGAGTCGAACGCCCTGTCGAATGATAACCTGGAGGGCAAAGTAATCGACGACCATACCTTTGTAGGCATGTTGAAACTCAACCTGCCGGATTATAAGTCTGAGAACGGGGAACTAAGCCTTCGCCTGTCCAGTATCGGGTGGGATGATACGACGATGGCAGATGCGGAAGATATCTCAGAATCACACCGAATCGACGGGCAGTGGGACTTTGATATCCCATTCAGTATAGACACGGAATCGGTCAAAGAATATCCTGTCAATAAGGAAGGGAACGGCTATACCCTTAAGAAGGTATTCGTCTCTCCGTATCAGGTCGTGTCCTATGTGGATGTCCCTTCTGTCAAACGAGAAGTCACACGGGAAGAATACGAAGAAGTGATGGCGGAAAAGACAGGCGGAACCGAAGATCCCGGCATAAGCTACGAAGAATACGCCATGCAGGCCGGGCAGACGTATCCGTTCTGGAGCACCGTCATCTGCAATCAGGACGGACAACTGCTCTTCTCCAATCCCGCCGGAAACGGCAAGACCGTAGCCGCCGTGGACGGCAAGAAGATATCTGCGCTGCACATCTTTGTATTTGACGATATGGACGCCGACCTTGAAATCGAAAAAAGCCGTTTGGATAATGAGAACGGAGCCGTCGACCTTGCGAAGGCGCGCGAGAAAGCCGTGATTGCAGCAGAGGTTCCGATCGATTAGCAGAACGTCTGCAAAAACGGGGCTGCCGTGAGTATTCTCCGGCAGCCCCTTATAATAATATTTTTACTATTCTGCAGTAATCTTCTGAATCATAATCAGCGTTCCAACCATCAGTACAATTCCGATCGGAAGACAGATAAACGCATTCTTCACAAATCCGGCGAGCAGATAGGTTACAAATGATACCGCCGCAACCGTAACCGCATATGGCAGCTGTGTTGTCACATGGTTAACATGATTACACTGTGCGCCCGCGGACGCCATGATCGTGGTATCAGAGATCGGCGAGCAGTGATCGCCGCATACCGCACCCGCCATACATGCGGAGATGGACATGATCATCATCGTCTCATTGGTTCCCGCAAATACATTTACAACGATCGGGATCAAGATTCCGAAGGTTCCCCATGACGTACCCGTTGCAAACGCAAGGAAACAGCCAACCAGGAAAATGATCGCCGGAAGCAGGTTCACTAGCCCGTCTGACGCAGATTCCATCACACCGGCCACATACTCTGCCGCGCCGAGGCTGTCCGTCATCGCCTTCAGTGTCCATGCAAATGTCAGGATCAGTATCGCCGGAACCATGGCCTTGAACCCGTCAGGAACACACGCCATGGATTCACTGAACTTAAGCACTTTCCTTACCGCATAGAACACGATCGTAATTACGAGTGCAAAGAAGCTTCCAAGCATCAGGCCTACGGACGCGTCACTGTTGGAAAACGCTTCCACAAATCCGGCGCCTCCGAAGAATCCGCCTGTATAGATCATCCCGATCACACAGCAGACGATCAGCACAACGATCGGAAATACCAGATCAACCACCGTTCCCTTACTCTCGTCTACGTCTTCCTCCGCATTGGCATACGGTCTGTCCGGAGTCGTATAGAGATCGCCGCTCAACGCATTCGTCTCATGCAGCTTCATCGGGCCGTAATCAATCTTCATGATAACGATCGTCACCATCATCACGATCGTCAGTATCGCATAATAATTATAAGGAATCGCACGGATAAAAATAGAAAATCCATCCTCGCCCTCCACAAATCCGGTTACTGCCGCCGCCCAGGAAGAAATCGGCGCGATAATGCAGATCGGAGCCGCCGTGGCATCGATCAGGTAGGCCAGTTTGGCCCGGGAAACTTTGTGCTCATCCGTGACGGGTTTCATGACACTGCCAACGGTGAGACAGTTGAAATAATCGTCGATAAAGATCAGGACACCCAGCGCGACGGTGGCAAGCTGTGCCCCGGCCCGTGTCTTAATCTTTTCTTTTGCAAAATGTCCGAAGGCTGCGGAACCGCCGGCTCGATTCATCAGGCTTACCATGGCGCCCAGGATCACAAGAAATACCAGAATACCTACGTTGTAGCCATCGGAAAGGACTGAGACGAAGCCGTCGTTGAAAATGTGCGTCAGTGTTCCCTCGAAGGAAAAGCCGGAATAGAACAGGCCGCCCACCAGAATACCGATGAACAGTGAGCTGTAAACTTCCTTCGTGATCAGCGCCAGTACGATCGCGACAATGGGCGGGACCAGCGCCCAGAAAGTGGCGTACATGGCAGGCGTATACTCGGCCTCCGCTTCTGCAGCGAACACGGTAAGCGGCAGAAGCGTCAGGCTGAGAAGCATAAGACCTGCCCCTTGTAACAGTTTTTTCTTTCTCATTTGTTTATACTCCCTTTTTTATAGTTTGTATGGAAGGCTTCGTGCTCGAAACGCTTCCACGATATGGATGACTCCGCGGCAGTAGAATGTCAGTTTTGCATAAAAATACATTGCAGATATTTGTATGGTAACAGGACCGTGGAGGTCTTTCCGTACATCTGCTGTATGATCATAGCTTTAGACATGTCTTCAAGCAGAGCCAGTGGCATAATTATCGAAGTCAGTATACCACTGCATCCTGGGTTTCACAAGGAAAAGTCGTAAATAATGAATATTTATGTAACAGTTCGTTACATACCGGTTTTTGTCCGCTTATGCGCCGGTGTAATTTGTGTCAGCAGTTTGTGGTTGCTATATCACCTGTTATTCTGATACATTATGAGAAATATCAAATCTACAGGGAGCAGGAACGGGGAATTGGTATAAGGCAGTATATTATTTATAGAAGTAACTGGCAAGCAGAACTGCGCACTTGCTGCGCTGTTCGTGAATGCATGTGTGCATATGTAAACATCCACTTCTATTTATGGTGGTATGATGGTACGGGATATGGATGTTTAGGAATGAAATACAGAAAGGTACAAGGAGGGTGTGGCATGAAAAGAGAAGAGGCAAGAAGGAGAGCATCGGAGCTGGTGGCGAAGATG
>OFGA01000317.1_pt1 | contig 42973 bp, 39 predicted proteins | sample 1521471 | NCBI WGS metagenome assembly OFGA01 (sample SAMEA3504086, study PRJEB24116) | mouse gut metagenome | biome: mouse gut; feature: mouse-associated habitat; material: faeces | place: Denmark | collected 2011 | reverse complement strand
TTCTGACTGAAAGAAGAACCATGCGGAAATGGAAGCCGCTGTAAAACCGAAAGAATATGCGCAGGGGCTGCTGTATGAAGCAATGCAAAACAAGATATAACTGGATGGAATCGTTCTTTTCATCGGTATCTTGTATATGTTTTGCCTGGTGCGGCAGCCCCTTCTTCCGCTTGATGCACCAGCGGAAAGCGGCTGATGGTATACAGCCTGGCAGATGGGAGGCTGGAAAGGTCGTTTTCCATCGGGCCGTAACCAGGCTTCTGGTTTTTATTCAATATCTCTTTTTGCGATGTATGTTCTGGAAATGCTCCATGAGAGCATATAAAGCAGGATTCCCGCAGCAGCTGTCAGGCCGCAGGCCATCATCCGGCTGCCAGCAAGCATTGCAGTTCCCGCAAATGCTGCGCTGGAAAGCGGGTATGCAATAATCAGGCAGAGCATGCTTTTTTCTTCGCTGAAAAGAAACGTAAATGGCAGCGTCATGCTTCCAGAGAACAATGCCAGGGCAATGCTGATGCCCGCATACAGCAGCATGGAATCATAATCGGGCTGGCCCTGGCAGACAGAAACCGTAACACTGAAAAGGATGCCGAACAGCAGGCCGGCTCCGCTGAGAAGAATATACAGAATATATTTGCTGTCCAGAACCGCTTTTCTGGAGACTGGCAAAACAGCCGAAATTTTTCTCCAGCCGGAATGCTTATCCATCTGGATGGTCGTTACGGAAATCATTCCAAGCATGACGGTTGCCATTACAGTTAATACCCATGCGCTGGCCAGAAAAGACATCCCGATTCCGGTAACCGCAAACACGGCAAGTATGATATAGAGTACAGACCTGATTAAGTAATAGTCTTTTAACAATAAGCCCTTCATTTCGTTTCCCCCTTTACATAGAGCAGCATAATTTCATCAATCGAAGCCGGGTCAATGACTGCTTTTGGATATTTTTTCTGTGCTTTTTCCCTGTCCGCAACTAAAACGTCCCACTCATAATCCTGTTTCCGGCATGCAATCACTTCATCCTTGTCAATGGCGTCGAATTGAGCCGAACCGCATCGGATAATCCCGTATTGATACCGCAATTCATCCTTCGATTTGCAAAATACGACCTTTCCTTTATGGATAAAGACGATATAGTCTGCGGCTTTTTCCAAATCACTTGTGATATGCGACGACACCAGAATGGAATGGTTTTCATCCTGTACAAAATCTAAAAACAGGTCCAGAATATCATCACGGACAACCGGGTCAAGCCCGCTGGTTGCTTCGTCCAGAATCAGGAGCCTGGAATCGTGTGACAGGGCGGCTGCAATCGACAGCTTCATTTTCATGCCCTTTGAAAACTGCTTGATTTTTTTATCCGCTGGCAGGGACATTTTCTCCAGCAGGGAGAAAAATTTATGTTCGTCCCAGGTCTGATATATTTTGCTGAGAATACGGTTCAGCTTTCTGGCGGAAAGCACATCGGGGTAACTGTTTCCGTCAAAAACAACGCCTATCTGATTGCGGATGCTTTCCGCTGCCTGCGTATCTGATTTCCCGAAAATCTCGATATTTCCGGAATCTTTTTTTATCAGGCCGAGAATCGCATTTATCGTGGTGCTTTTTCCCGCGCCGTTTTCACCAATCAGCCCTACGATTGTACCGCTGGGGACGGAAAAAGAGACGTGGTCTAACACAAAGTCCCGGTATTTTTTCGTTAAGTCATTTACAGCCAGAGCATTACCCTGCATAATCAATCCTCCTCATAAAACAGCTTTAATAATTCCATCAGTTTCTCAACAGGAATACCGCTGGTTCTGCCAATATCAGCTGCTTCCTGCAAATGTTCCTCGGCCCGCCGCTGCTGTTCTTCCTGGTAAAAGTCTTTATTCTGTGCCGATACAAAGCTTCCCCTGCCTACCGTTGTTTCGATAAATCCATCCCTTTGCAAATCTTCATATGCTTTTTGAACCGTAATCACACTTACGTGAATCGATTTTGCCAGTGCACGCATAGAGGGAACCGGGTCGCCGGTCTGCAGCTCGCCGCTCATAATCATGGCTTTTATCTGTGAAGTTATCTGTTCATATATTGGCTTGCTTGTATTGCTGCTGATGATAATTTCCACAATGCCCCTCCTTTTGTTATTTAGTGTACTTATCGTACAAGTACATTATATTCAAATATGACAAATCTGTCAATAGGCAGGTTCAGAATTTTATGAAAAATCTTAACAGTTCAGCCTTTGGTTATGGAATGGAGTAGACAGCAGCCCTCTTGACACAGGCTGCGTATGGTGGTAAGCTTATAAAAACGGGTTACAGCATCCGGAAACACACCGGGTGCTTTTTTGCGCGCATGGGAAAAATTTGTAACTGTTGCAATTTTTTAATCAGAAGAAGGAGGGCCATATGCGTCTATTTTCAAAATTTATCGGAGACAGGCAGTTTTATAAGATGGTGCTTTTGACAGCCGTGCCAATTATGGTACAAAACGGCATCACGAATTTTGTAAGCCTTTTGGACAACATTATGATTGGGCGGGTCGGAACGGAGCAGATGTCAGGCGTTGCAATCGTCAACCAGCTGATTTTTGTTTACAATCTCTGCCTGTTTGGCGGGGTATCGGGTGCCGGCATTTTTACAGCACAGTTTTACGGGCAGAAAAACTACGAAGGCGTGCGCCAGACGATGCGCTTCAAGCTGTGGCTGGTATCTGCGGCGACGCTGCTTGCAGCCGGAGTCCTGCTTGCTGGCGGCACGGAATTAATCAGCGCTTATTTAAGGGGCGAGGGGGCAGGTGAAAATATTTCGGCGACGCTTTTATATGGAAAACAGTATCTGGGCATTATGCTGTGCGGGCTTCCGGCCTTTGCCATTGTGCAGGCGTATTCCAGCACGCTGCGGGAATGCGGGCAGACGGTGCTTCCCATGAAAGCGGGCATTACAGCGGTGGCTGTCAACCTGGCGTTTAATTATCTTCTGATTTATGGAAAGCTCGGGTTTCCGCAGCTGGGCGTGCGCGGGGCTGCCCTGGCGACGGTGATTTCCCGGTATGTGGAAATGCTCCTTATCCTGATTCAGGTGCGCAGGCAGACAGAAAGGTATGCGTTTTTGTCCGGACTGTACCGGACGCTGCGCATTCCAAAGGAACTGGCGTGGAAGGTTACGGTAAAAGGAAGCCCGCTGCTGTTTAACGAAACGCTGTGGGCGGCCGGCATGGCAATGCTTGCCCAGTGCTATTCGGTCCGCGGGCTGAACGTGGTCGCAGGGCTGAATGTGGCAAATACAATCGGCAACGTATTTAACATTGTCTTCCTGGCCATGGGCGAGTCGGTTGCTATTATTGTCGGCCAGCTTCTGGGTGCCGGAAAGATGAAGCAGGCAAGGGACACGGATAATAAAATGATTGCATTTGCAGTGATGTGCAGCAGTGCCGTGGCGGCCGTGATGCTTCTGTCCGCCCCGCTGTTTCCAAAACTCTACAATATCAATGCCGAAGCAGCCCGACTTGCAAAATATTTTATTATGGCATCAGCCCTGTTCATGCCGCAGCAGGCCTTTTTGAACGCATCTTATTTTACGCTGCGTTCCGGCGGGAAGACAGGCATTACATTTTTGTTTGACAGTGTCTTTATCTGGTGTGTCAGTGTTGCAATTGCGTATACACTCAGCCGCTTTACGCAGATGCCTGTCATTGCGGTATTTGTAATGGTGCAGCTGGGTGACCTGATAAAATGCGTGATTGGATTTGTGCTTGTCAAAAAGGGAATCTGGCTGGAAAATATTGTGGAAAGCCCGGCTGTTACGGAATAAAAACTGCTGTTGAAGGAATGCTGTACGGATTGGATTTTTTTTGCTATACTATAATAGAATATGGGCTGGCAGCCCGGATATCACAGGGAAAGGGGAAAGAAGATGGAAGAACGGCTGACGTTTGAAGAAATGAAAAAACGGTTTCCCGGGAAGTGGGTGTTTGTAAAAAATGCAGATGCGGATGGCCCGAATATCCGTTCTGGTGAAATTATCTGTGTGTGCGGGGATGAAGAATATGGAGATAAAATGGTAGAGATGCTCAGGTCTGGCATAGACTTTAAAAAATTCCGCACGACACATGATTTTTACGGAGGATTTATATATGCAGAAAATGCTGCAACTACGATTGAATGACAGCTTTCGGGTGCCGGTATTTGAATTAGAGGGATATAAGGAAACAAGCTGCCTGCTTGATACAGGCGCAGAAATTGCGGTATGGTGTTCCGGGCGGAACCATTTTCTGGAAATATTTCAGGATGCGGTAAACACAGATACGCAGGTTCTGCTCAGCGGCTTCGGCGGCAGCGGAGAATTTGCAGATGTTTATAAAATACCGTTATTAGAGCTGAAATCGGCGGATGAAAGTATTCGTTTCCGGAATGTGTATGCGGCTTTGTTAAACCGGAGCAGGTTTGGCTTTGATTTTATATTACCGGCAGTGATGTTTTCGAAGACAGACTATAAAATCAATAACTGCTGTGAATCTCCAAACCTGCAGGTATATTTCAGCAGGGACATGTTTTTGTCCGTGACCCGGATGCGGAAGTTTACCAGGCAGGAAGCAGAAGCGTTAAGGTCAGAATTTGGCATAGAGGTACCGGCGGGGATGGAAATTGTGGACAGCATTGCCTGTCTTCCACAGAATCTGGCATAACGGGAAAAATTTGTTTTTGATATCAGGAAAAATAATTACATAGGGAGAATGGACATGAATTTTGAAAATTTATCAGAAATGGTACGCATGCACCAGTATGAGGAAGTAAAGATTATCGGAAGGGATGTCTGCACGCATGGCAAAAATTATCACTTTGCGGCAATGGTGCGCAATGGGGATGCGATGCAGGTTTACGTGCTCGAACAGGTGGAGCCGCGCAGGAGATGGAACCCGGAAGGGGACAGGACGATGCGCCAGCAGATGAAGGGCACGGTTTCTGCGTCCACCGCTTTTATCAATCAGTTAAAAACAGGCAGCCAGGTGCTGCAGGCAACCACTGCCCAGGGCAGCAGCCTGAATCAGGAAGATACGCAGCTGCTTTTGTTTTTTGCAAAGCTGATGGATATGGGCTGGAAGCTGCCGCAGGACAGCCCGTTTGGCCAGGCGGACTGGTCATGCGTGGAATGCTGTATTAACAGCTTTCAGGTTCCGTCAGAAAAACTGCCGGAGTGGGAGAACGGCTGCCTGTCAGCTGTCTGGGGGCCGCAGATGCAGCAGCATGCCATTGAAAAACCGGTTCTGCTGGAAATTGAAGATGAAACGTCTCAGCCGCGCAGCCATGCAAAAGAGCTTGCATTTTCCATTTCAGATGACAGCGGGAAGCTGCAGGAAGGCGTATGCTATATCAACAGCGTCAGGCGGGTGGATGTCTGGAAACAGGATGAGGAGCGTTATGCAGATCCGGAGTACAAAAAGCGCGTGCTGGAATATATGACGCCGGAAGCATTTGAAGATATGAAAAAACAGTCTGCACGGATTCTGGAACAGTCCTGCCCGCGCGGGATGTATTTTCTGTGTGTGGAGTATGAGTGCACGCTGGATTACAACCTGCAGTTTTATGCCAGCGATTATCTTGAATCTGTACCGGAGCACAAAGCAAGTGCATCGGCGATTATGTTTCATGCAAAGCCGGAATCGGATAAGGGGATGCACGGGCTGGAGCTGAAAGCGGCAATTATCCAGATGCCGGTATCTGCGGATGAGACACAGATATGGGCGGAGCTGTTTCAGGCGTATAAGGTGGTGCCGGAAAGAGAGGAAGTGCTGCCGTTTTAATGGGGCACTAGTTTTTATGTGCTGGTGCTATGAATAAAATCATTGGGAAAGTATCAGCGAAAGATTACAGGGCACGCATCCTGGCTGTTCAATAGACTTTATGCTCTGGATGTGGTATACTTACGATACAACTGTAAAGAGAAGGAAACGATTATGGCATTAACAAGTGAAGGCTTATCAGCGATATCTGAAACGATGGATAAAAAACTGCAGCCAGTTCATGATGCTTTAAATACTTTAAAGTTCAGTCAGGAACATATAGCGGAAAAGTTAAAAGGTATTGAAGTTACCATGAATTACAATGACTATCATCTGAGTCATGACATTAAGAAATTACAGGAAGATGTGGACGCCATTGCACAAATATTAAAAATGCATGACAGGATACCAGCTGTAAAATAGTCAGTCAATAATAGCTCGAACCTGTAAACCAGAGTGTGAAGCCTGCTGAACTGCCAAGGCTTTGCACTTTTTTTACTTTAGGGAAAGATGAATTTCTGGAAAGAATGCAGGATGTGAATGCTGCGGAATTCCGGGATATTTTCTGATTCAAATAAATTCTATTTGAAATAAATTCTATTCAAATTTAATTCTATAAGATAACAATTTATAACAAATTGTTATCTGAAAGTATTCTATATCAATTCTTTTGTTTTTGCAAGCCCAAAGAAAAAATTGTCTGATTTTCCAGTATTTTGATTCTTTTTTTTATTTTTACGCTGTTTTTTTATCTATTTTCCACAAAAATAACGCCTGAATAAATTATATAATTAGTTTAAATAAAAATCCACAACAGCCGTTTTTTTGCGCCAGGAGTGTATGCGGGATTAAGCCGCCAGGTGCTGAAAGGCGCATAAATCAAGGCCTGACAGGTTTTTTAGGGTACGTTTGCTGCATAACATTTTGTTATAAAATGTTATGCAAAACAAGTGTAGATAAATATGGAAACCTTACCGGGGACAGGGGGTTTTACCGGGCCCAGTCAGGAGGGAAGTTATGCGGGAACTGGATTATGGAAAAATGGGCATGCGCATCCGCCAGGTCAGGAAAGCAAAAGGCTGGTCACAGGATGAGCTGGCGAAAAAGTGCGGCATCAGCATGTCGTTTCTGGGCCATATCGAGCGCGGAACGAGAATTATGAGCATGGAGACGTTTGCAAATATCTGCACGGCGCTGGACGCCGGGGCGGACGAGCTGCTCTGGGGCGTGGCAAATCCATCCGATGCCGTGCTGGATATGTGGAACCTGCCGGGGAAGGACAGGAGCCGGGAGAAGGAAAAAGGCCGGGACAGTTATGCGATGTATGTGCGCATTATGAAATCAGTCGCTGAGATTATGAATGGAGCCACGTAGCCTGTCCTGCGTCCTTTCTCTGGCACAAATATCCCGCAGGTCAGGAAAGAAATGCTCCGGGCGTAAATACAGGTTCTGGATAAGCCAGGACAGATAACCAGGAAAGTGCCGGGCATGGAAGGAAAGGATAAAAAGATGGAAGAAAAGTATTCCTGGAAAAGAACAGAAGAAATTGAAATAGACCTTGCAGATTTGCTGAAAAGGCTCTGCGGGAAGTGGAAGCAGGCAGCGGCCTGTGCGCTTGCAGCGGCACTGGTTTTTGGCGCGGCCGGATGGCTGCGCAGCCGCAGCGGGCCGGATGAATCACTGGTTCCGGGCATGGATGCTCCGGCCAGCCTGACACAGGAAGAAGAACAGGCGGTTGCGGATGCCGTACAGCTGGCAAAGGAGACGGACAGCCTGGAAAATTATCTGGAACAGTCCCTGCTGATGCAGGCAGACCCATACCGCAAAGCCAGGTATATCATGCTTTACCGGATTGACTGTGCCGAAAGGCAGGAGCTGCAGGCGGTTACAGAAAGCTACCTGAATTTTGTATCAAACGGCGGCGCAGCGGATGCACTCGCAGAGACTGGCGGCAGGTGGGATATGGATAAAAGCTGCATTGCCGAGCTGGTACAGGCGTACCAGAAAACGTACAGCGCTCCTTATCCGGTCATCATAGACGAAGCATCCCCTGATTTGTTTTCGGAATCGCTTTTCTATGTTGAAATGACGGGCCGCAATGCCAGGGAAGCTGAGCGGATGGCGCTTGATATGCAAAAGGTCTTGAAGGAGCAGGCTGCTGAAATAAAAAAAGCAGCCGGAAGCCACAGGCTTTCGCTTGTCAGCACGGCGCAGAATATGACCGCAGACAGTTCGCTGCTGTCGCAGCAGCGTGAGAAAAGGGCGCTGCTCACATCCAATCAAACAAGCCTGAAAGCGATGACGGATGCATTCGGCAAAGAACAGCTGGCAGCATATAAAATGCAGGCAGGCCTGAAGGATGAACAGGAAGAAGACGGGAAAGCCGTATCTGGTGCAGATACCGAAGGCAGCCAGCTGCGGTCTGTGGTGAAATACATGATACTGGGTCTATTTGGCGGCATGGCAGCATATGCAGGCCTTTCGGTGTGCTGGTATCTGTTCTGCGATACGGTAAAAAGCGTGCAGGAAATGAAGCGGCTGTATGCGTTTCCGGTATTTGGCGCTCTTTCGCCGCCTGGTGCGGGGAGGGCAAAAAAAGGAAGGCTCCGTATGGGGCGTGATTTATATGCAGCGGTACCGGAACAGGTATGCAGGCGTCTTGTGCTGGCCTGTCAGAAACAGGAAATCCGCCAGCTGTATGCGGTAACGGAGTTTTCACTGGCACAGCCGGAAAAAGACTGTCTGGAACATATGGCAGCGCAGCTTCGGGAAGAAGGCGTGGAAATGGCAGTGGCAGAAAATGCCAGTGCAGATATCGCTGCCTGGGACAGCCTGCGGGAAGCAGGAAATGTCCTGCTGGTGTGCAGGACAGATACAACGACACACCAGATGATTGATGATGCCATGATGTTTTTTGAAGAAAACGGCATTTCCGTCACCGGGGCAGTGGCCTTTTGCGGATAATCAGAAACAAAACCGGACAGGTCCTGTGAGAGTCAGAAGGCTGCACAGGCTGGGACGGGGACATACAGCTGCACGCGGGCGTGCGGGACAGCAGCCGGGGCATGGGAAATGCTGCGGGATGGCGCAGCATTCCCTTTTGCAGAATGGGCGGGAGTGCCGGGCTGTGGCATGGTGGCTTTCAGACTGTGCAGCTGGAATTACAGAGAAAGGAGTAGGACTGAGATAAGCATATGACGGGAAACAGGAAATGGAATACGGGCAGGAAGCGGGCGGCAGGCAGAATCAGGAGCTTTCCAGTACAGCTGGATTGTTACAGCGTAAATGAGACATATGCGCATTCAGTCTTGCCCGTGAGAGAAGACAGGCGGCTGGGGTACCGGCCCATAAGGCTGCTGATAGCCGGGGCAGGCTCGTATATTGGTACAAGCGTGCAGCGGTATTTGGAAGACTGCGGTGGCTATCACATCGATGTTTTGGACACGAGGGGCCTGCAGCCTGTCCCGGAGCTGTTCCGGGGATATGATGCCGTATTTTTTGCTGCCGGGATTGCACACCGCAGGGAAACGGCAGGGAATGCGCATCTTTATTACGAGGTAAACCGGAACATGGCAGTGAAGGCCGCAAGAGCCGCAAAAGCAGCACATGTGCCGCATTTTATCCTGATGTCGTCGATGTCTGTTTACGGAATGACAGCGGGGCATATCACAAAAGATACACGGACGAATCCCAAAAGCCATTACGGGCGCTCCAAGCTGGCAGCGGACGAACGTGTATGGGGCATGCGGGACAGCCGCTTCCGCACAGCTATCTTGCGCCCGCCGATGGTTTACGGGCACGGGTGCAGGGGAAATTACCAGCTGCTGCGGAAGCTGGCCCTGGCGCTTCCGGTTTTCCCGGATACGGAAAACGAACGCTCAATGATTTACATTGGCAATCTGTGCAGCTTTGTGAAAAGCGTGGTTGATGGCCAGCGGGAAGGCATTTTCTTTCCGCAGGATGCCACGTATGTAAATACGGGCAGGATGGCTGCCGGGATTGCTTCTGCAAACGGGAAGAAGCTGAAACTCACAGGAGCGCTGAATCCGCTTGTGCGTGCCGTGCCATGGAACGTGATGGACAAGGTTTTTGGAAGCCTGACTTATGAAAAGGCGGATGCGTCAGGGACATTCCGCTTTGCGGAAAGCATCCGCCGTTCAGAGAAGGGTGAGGGCGCAGGCGGACGCCTGAATCTGTGGATTTTTCATCATTATGCGACCACGCCGGAACGCAACGGCTATATCAGGCCGTTCCGTTTTGCGAAGCATCTGGAAAGGCATAAGGTTTCAGCGACGGTGTTTGCATCATCCTATCACCACTGGGCGGACATGGACGTAATAAAAGACGGAGCGGGTTACAGGCTTGAGATTTCAGACGGCGTGCCGTTTGTATTTGTAAAAACGCCGTCATCGGCGGCAGGAAACACCGCCCGCATCCGAAATATGGCGGCATTTGCAGCAGGAATTAGGAAGACGGAAGGGAAAATCGCCTGCCAGGCCGGAAAGCCGGATGTGATACTGGCATCCAGCCCTCATCCGCTCACACTGCTTGCCGGGCTGCGGACAGCAAGGAAATACCGCATTCCATGTATCTGCGAGGTGCGCGACCTCTGGCCAGAAGCTGTTTTTGCATCAGGCAGGCTGAAGGAAAAAGGGTTTGCGGGAAGGCTCCTGACAGCCGGGGAGCACTGGATTTACAAACATGCGGATGCCCTTGTGTTTACAAAGGAAGGCGATACGGACTATCTGCTGGAAAAACGCTGGATGACGCCGCAGGGCGGTGACATCAGCCCGGAGAAATGCTTCTATATTAATAACGGCGTGGAAATGGAGCTGTTTGACAGGCAGGCGCGTGAGGAGATACTGGACGATGCGGACCTGGAAGAAGACTGTTTCAGGGCCGTATACACGGGAGCAGTGCGCCCGGTAAACCAGGTGGAAAATATTGTGGAGGCTGCAGGACTCCTGCCGCAGGACAGCGGGATTAAAATACTGGTATACGGGGACGGGAATTTAAGGAAAGAACTGGAACAGAAAGTCCGCCGGGAAAAGCTGCACAATGTGAAAATAAAAGGGTATGTGGAGCAGAAATACATTCCGTATATCCTGTCAAGAGCATCCGTAAACCTTTTGAATTATTCAAGCACCAGCTATAACTGGTCCAGGGGAAGCAGCTCCAATAAGCTGTTTGAATACCTGGCAAGCGGGAAGCCGGTGATTGCAACCATAAAGACAGGCTATTCAGTTATTGACAAGCATGGCTGCGGCCTGGAAATGGATGAAGCGTCCCCGCAGGGGCTTGCGGAAAAAATACTGGAAGTCCGCAGCATGGACAGCGCCCGCTATGAGCAGATGTGCGCAGGCGCGAGGAAGGCTGCATATGAATTTGATTATCAGAAACTGGCAGAAAAGCTGTGGGATGTCATCTGCTGGGTGAGAAAGCGAAAAGCATGAATGCAGGATATGTGGGAAAGCGGAAAGAAAAAGCATGCCTCTGGTATGATACCATAAAAAAGCTGAAGCCAGTGCAGGTAAGGCACCAGGTATTAAAACGAATCTGCAGGAAGGCAGTCCCGAAAGAACAGGCACCCCCGCACGGGGTACAGAATGCCCGCATTGCCATTCCAGAGCTGGACGCGGACAGTGCCTGGATTGGGCGTTTTGATATGGAAGCGCTGCTGCAGGGCAGGGTGTGCTTGCTTCATGAATGCCACAGACTGGACGGAACATGGCAGCAGCCGGATGCTGCGCATCTGTGGAATTATAACTTGCATTACCTGGAATTTCTGCTGGCACTGGCCGCAGAGTACAAAGCTTCCGGCAGGGAACCCTGCAGGGGCCGGTGGATAGAAATCATGGATTCCTGGCTGGGGCATGCAGGGCAGAGCCGCGACGCATATGAGCCTTATGTCATTTCCATGCGGATGGTAAACGTGCTGGCCGCAGTGGAGCTGCTGGGCAGCCTGCCGGATTCATTTATGCAGAAGGTCCATGCATCCCTGTACAGCCAGTACCGGCATTTAATCCGCAGCCGGGAGCTTGCGCTTCTGGCAAACCATTACTTTGAAAACCTGAAAGCGATTTTAATCGGCAGCATTTATTTTAGGGAGCCGGATATTTACCGGAAATTCTTCCCGCTGTTTTTGGGACAGGTGAAAGAGCAGGTGCTGCCTGACGGCATGCATTTTGAACGGAGCATGATGTATCACAGGATTGTGCTTGAGGGCATGCTGAGGGTCTGCACCGTGCAGTGCTCTGCCGGGCTTTTCCCTGATGCGCGGAAGCTTTTTCCGGCTGTCAGGGCCATGGCGGGGGCCTTGCGGATAGAGCGCGGGCTTTCTTGCACGCCGCTGTTTAATGATGCCGGAAATAATGTGGCAAAACCGGCGGCAAGCCTGGCAGCAGCTTGCGCAAGGATTGCGGGACAGGAAAAAAGAAATCCGGAAGAAAAGGCTGCCCGCCCGGGCATGGGAAGCACGGCCCTTCCGTATGCCGGGTATTTCCGGCTGGACAACGGCAGGTATGTGCTCCTGTTTGACAGCGGGGATATCGGGCCCGAATATATGGGCGGGCATGCCCATGACGACTGCCTGAGCTTTGAGCTGTATGCAGATGGAAAGCCGGTGTTTGCCAATTCTGGAACCGGGCAGTACCAGGGGGAGTGCCGGGGCTTTTTCCGTTCCGCTGAGGCGCATAATACGGTAATGATAGATGACAGGGAGCCGTCGCAGCTCTGGGGAGAACACCGGGCAGGCCGCAGAATCAGCGGCATAAAGGCTAAAATGCGGGGAAATTCCGTCTGCGGGCAGTTCCGAAGCTGCCAGGGAGACATATTCAAAAGGCGGGCGTGCTGGAAATCTGGCAGTTTGCACATTACAGACATCCTGTCCGCAGCAGGCAGCGGCAGGCATACGGCGCGTCTGTTTTTTCACCTGGCACCCGGCTTTTGCTATGCACGCAGCGGGAATGCGGCATGGATTCTGGAAGAAAAAACGAAAACACGGATAGGAAAAATCGTGCTGCCGGGCCTTGCAGATGCCCGGATTCATACGAAGGGCCTGATGGCCCTGCATGCTTCGGATTTCGGAAGGTATGAGAAAAAGCAGGTACTGGAAATCCGCAGTGATTTCAGGGAGAAAACAAGGCTTTATACTGAGATACAGTTATTTGAAAGGGCTGCATGCACAGTGAAACAGCAGCAGGCGGAGGTTAAGGCATGGTAAATGTAATAGGACTTGGGTATATCGGTCTTCCCACGGCATTGATGCTGGCATCGCACGGCGTGGAAGTCACCGGAACGGATTGTTCCGAAAAGCTGGTCGGAACGCTGCAGTCTGGCAAGACGACCTTTCAGGAAGACGGGCTGGACCGGCTGTTTGAAAAAGCAGTTAAGGCAGGCATCCGGTTCAGCACGTCGTACCAGGAGGCAGATGCCTATATTATTTCGGTTCCGACCCCATATGATGAATTCAGCAGGAAGGTGGATGCGCGCTATGTGGCCAGCGCGGCTGAAGAAGTGGCAGAAGTGGCTCCCGAAGGGGCAGTGGTGGTGATTGAATCCACCATTCCGCCCGGAACCATTGACAGATCTGTGCGCCCGGTGTTTTGGGCAGAAGGAAGGACGGACCTGAAGCTTGCCCATGCGCCGGAGAGGATTATCCCGGGAAACATGGTGCATGAGCTGCTCCATAACAGCCGTACCATCGGGGCGGACGAGCGGGCGGTAGGCGAGAAGGTCAGGGAACTGTACCGCACGTTTTGTCAGGGAGAAATTGCCGTGACGGACATCCGCACGGCAGAGATGACAAAAGTCGTGGAAAACACCTACCGGGCCGTTAATATCGCGTTTGCCAACGAGCTTGCAAAAATCTGCCGCCATGACGGGATGGACGTTTACGAGATTATCCGTATCTGCAACATGCACCCGAGGGTGGATATTCTGCAGCCCGGCCCTGGCGTGGGCGGGCACTGTATTTCGGTAGACCCGTGGTTTCTCGTGGGCGATTACCCGGGCCTTGCGAAGGTTACCTGCGAATCCATGAAAATAAACAGCGGGATGCCGGATTTTGTACTGGGACGCATCCGCGAGGTCATGAAAGAGGAGGGCCTGGCAGACATTTCCCGGGTCGGTCTGTACGGGCTGGCTTACAAGGAAAACGTGGACGACATGCGCGAAAGCCCGTCGCTGCAGCTGCTGGAATCCCAGAAGCGCCACCTCGGGCAGCCCTTAAAGGCATATGACCCGTACATCACGCGGGATGCGGTGGAAAACCAGTACCATGGCCTGGATGAATTCCTGGAGGCGGTAGACATGGTCGTCATTATGGTGGGACATGAGGAACTGAGGCAGAACATGGGGAAGCTTGTAGGGAAGATTGTACTGGACACTCGCCATGTATATGAGGGCAGGTGCTATCATTTATAGCAGAGATGGCATGGAAGCGGGCCAGTGGCTGTGCGCAGGCCTGGCAGGGTTTATCAGTTATAAAGGGGGAGTAAAATGAGCCGTATGAGTGCAGTTAATAAGTACCGCGCAGCAAGATGGTGCTATCTGCATCATCTGCTGCCGGCAGCCTGGCTTATCCGCAGCTGGATTTACCTTATTCATAATTCATTCGTGCCTTATACTTGTGAAATTGGAAAAGGAACAGAGTTTGGATATAAAGGGATAGGCTTAGTGATACATTCGAATGCAAAAATTGGAAAATACTGCATGATAGGGACAAATGTGACGATAGGCGGCGGGGCAGGAAGCAGTAATAAAGCGATTGCGGAGTTTGACGCAGTCAGAGGCATTGTTCCGGTAATAGGAAACAGGGTACAGGTTTCTACAGGTGCAAAAGTACTTGGAAACATTGTGGTAGGAGATGATGCGGTTATTGGCGCGAATGCAGTTGTAATAAATGATGTTCCGGCAGGTGCCGTTGTGGGGGGGGGTGCCGGCAAGGATATTGAGAATGCGTGCAGATATACAGTCTGACAAAGTGTAAAGGTGCTTTAAAGTATATGCAGGAAAAAAATAGGAATAAAGAAGCTGTAAAATATATTGGTAATTTTCCGCCTCCTTACGGAGGAGTTACCAAAAAGAATGAATTATTATATGAAGTCCTGAAATCATATATGACAGTAAAATGTCCTGAAAAAATATTTTTGCCTGTCATACCGAATAACCTGAATGCAGTTCTTTCCGCCCTGTTCAGCAGAAAAAGGCTGATAGTAGGTGTAAGTGCCGCAAAAGGAAGCTCAAAAATCCTGACCTTTCTGTTATATATGTTCAATCGGAGAATTATGAAAAAATCAGTCTATTTTATGATGGGCGGAAGGGAAGCTGACAGGATAATCGGAGACAGCAAAGAAAGGCGCTGGTATGGCAGTTATAAACGGATTTATGTTGAAACTGTATCTATGAGAGATAAAATGCGTCTTGCAGGAATGAAAAATGTCGAATTATATCCGAACTGCCGTAAAAGACCTGAGAAGATAAGGGCTGCTGCCTGCAGTCATGAAAAGCTGAAATGCATATTTTTTTCTGGAATCAGTAAAATGAAAGGTGCGGATATTATTCTGGAAGCAGCAGAAAATATAGAAAATGCTGAGTTTTCGTTTTATGGGCACATTGAGCAAAGTTATAAAACAGAGTTTATGCAAAGATTAAAGAAATTGAAAAATGTTTCATATAACGGAGTTTTTGCGGGAAACAGCAGCCGCCTGTATCGGCTGTTATCTTCTTATGATGTGTTGTTATTCCCGACAAAATGGACAACGGAAGGAGTTCCGGGAGTTCTTGTTGAAGCAAAATTTGCCGGGATAGTTCCGATAGTCAGTAATATTTGTTATAACAGCGAGATAATAACAAATGAAGCTGACGGAATTGTACTTGAGGAAAACAATTCATTTTGCCTGGAAAATGCAATAAACGTTTTAAATAACAATAGAAATTATTTAAAAAAGCTGAAGGAGAATAGCTTAAAATCGGCTGAGTTTTATTATATTGAGCATTATCTGGGACAGATACTGCGTGATTTAAATGCAGAAAATTAATCAGGCAGCTGTTTTACAATATCCTGTGCTGACTTGGTACATAAATGGCTGGGGAGAATGAAAAAATAGTTTGGGAGAGGCGGTGCCAGTAAAGAGTGACTCTGATAAATTACAATGCAGACTTTTATAATCCATACGCAAACCAGTCTGTGACCAGAGATTACCTTTCCGTAATTGAAAGTGCCCTTTCCAGTCTGGCAGTCAGAAGACATAATATCAGCCGGCTTGTCCCGCAGACAGGCTTATCTTCGCGAATTGCCGTAACCGTGACAGCAGCTGATGCAGCCAGGGTGAGAAAGCTTGGCTATGGAAAAGTTATTTTATGGACACAGGGTCTGTCACCGGAAGAATCCTTTCTGCGGCATCATTCTTATTTGAGATATCTGGTTTTATCTGCGATAGAGAAAAAGGGACTGGGCTGTGCAGATTTTGTATTTCTCGTATCGGATGAAATGAAAGCACACTTTGAACGCAAATACCGCATGCAGATTCCAAATGCATTTGTGATGCCGTGCTTTAATGAAGAAATGGACAGGGAGCAGTTTCTGGTCCATGATTATAACGATAATGTGTTTATTTATGCAGGAACTCTGGCTGCATGGCAGTGCTTTGAACAGACTGTGAGGTTATATAAGCAGATAGAAGAAACATATGGAAATATTGTGCGTTTTCTGGTGCTGACACAGCAGCAGAAAGAAGCGGAAACAGTTTTGAAAAAATACGGGATAAAAAATTATTCCACGGCATGTGTCCGCAAAGAGCAGGTGCGCATGGAAATGGCTAAAGCAAAGTTTGGGTTCTGCATCCGCGAAGATACTGCAGTGAACCGTGCTGCAACTCCGACAAAGCTTTCTTCTTATGTATGCAATGGCGTCATTCCGGTTTATTCTTCCTGCCTGAGGGATTTTCACCGCAGGGCACAGGGGAATCCATACTGTCTTTGCGTGGATGATGCGCTTTTCTGGGAAAAACTTTGGCGGTGCATGCTGGGTGATAAAATAGAAGGGAAAAATATGTTTCATGAGTTTCAGGAATCCTTTGGAAGATACTATTCGAAAAACAGCTATGCGGGGGGGGGGAAAATTGCACAGGCGCTGGGCAGGATATTGTAAAATCACAGCACAGCCTGAAACTGTCCGTTATCGTTCCGGCTTATAACATGCAGGACTATCTGGAACGGTGCGTGATGAGCCTGCTGAAACAGGGCGGCATAGAGATGGAAATTATTATTGTAAATGACGGGTCGCAGGATAATACATGCAAAACGGCACAGTCCCTTGCAGGAAGGTTTTCTAATGTCAGGCTTGTGAATCAGAAAAATACCGGGCAGTATCATGCAAGAATTCATGGAGTCAGGGAAGCAAAAGGGGAATATATTGCATTTACTGATGCAGATGATTTTATAAAGAATGGTTTTTATTCTTCCGTTATGGCAGTTATGGAAAAGGAAGATGCAGATATCCTGGAATTCGGGATGATGAAAATAAAAGGCAGAAAGATTATCAGCAGATTTTCACCGCAAATGCAGGTATATGATTCCAGGGAAGCTGTGCGGCGCCAGCTGCAAAAAGATGGCACAGTATACAGCAATGGGAATAAGATTTACAGATGCAGCCTGTTCCAAAAAATTCAATTTGATGAAAAGATACGCTATCATGAAGAAGATAAACTGCTGAATGTAAAAGTTATGAGCATTGCCCGTAAGGTAATGTCAATTCCGGATATTGGATATATATATGATACGCGGGATGAGAGCACGACAACAAGAGCCCTGACATATGATTATCTGAACGTAGTGAAATGCAGCAGGGCAGTATACCGCTACATAAAAGAAAATCGTCCAGAGATGAGCCGGATGGCGGCAAGGGATTTGTGCGCACATCTGGCATTTTGTTATCTCAGCCTTGTACAGATGCCGGAAATCGGGCGGGAACAGAAAAGAAAGCTGCGCTGCCGGTTCTGGAAGGAGTTTAAATTCCTGTATCAAAAAGAGCAGCAGGCAGGCTGTCGGCCGGTATCTGAGTCAGCGAAGCGCAGAGGAATGCTGTTTTTATTTTCCATTCATCCGGCATTTGCACAGCTGGGATTCTGGATAATGAACAAACAGACAGAAAAAAACAGATAGAGAAAGAAGAATTACAGAAAGAAAAGGATATAGAAAAAGATACAGAGACAAAAAGATTTGGAAAGAAATGGATATCGTAAAGAAAATGCAGGATAAAAAGAACAACATGTATAAAAAGAAAAGTATGTATAAAAAGAAAAATATATTGAAAAAGAAAGTGCCGGGAGAGTCATAAAAATGCTGGCAGAAAGAATTTCATTCCGTTTTGGGCAGGTATCCCTGGACAGGTATTTCATAGACACTGCTTTGATTGCGGTGTTTGTGTTTCTCAATTCCATATTTGCAAGAGTGCCTGTCATAACGCTTGTTCTGGGAGCTGTGGAGACACTGTTTCTGCTGTATGTGCTTTTTTTGGGCAGTATCAGCAGCCTGGCTGTTACGGTGCTGGTTCTTTTATCAGCTAATATTGAAAATCCGGGATTTGCACTGGGTAACAGGGATGCTGTGTTTTACAGCGTATTTCATCTGCCATATGTAAAAAGCTACCTGCTGCTTGGCATTATGCTTCTGGCGATGGTCAGGTGTTTCTGGCATTTTTGCTGCCCGCCGTTTTCCCGGCAGACGGGATTTGACCGGTTTTATTTTATGAATCTGTTTCTGGCAGTGTCCGCGGTTCCCATGGTTTTTCTGGTGCTGGCATGCAATGATAATGGCATGATGGCCCATACGGATATGTGGCGGTATGTGGCCAGGGACGGCTATCAGATGATTCATGCAGTGTCTGTCCTGACGTTAGTGTATGTTTGCATGAAAAAGGATGCAGGGTTTGCAGGAAGGCTGAAAAACATTGCAGCGGCAGTCCTGTCCGGGACTTCGTGGGCAGCTGCGGCGCTTGCTTTGTGCGGGAATTATTACAGTATGTGGGGAGATGAATTTTATATTACCTGTCCCCTGATTCTTTTTTTTGCACCCGGCCTGATTTTATTTTTGGATGAAAAGCATGGATGGTTTCACCTGCTGACAGGATGCATGGCACTGCTTTTGCAGGTGCGGTTTACAGTCGGGATTGCAGGGACCTGGTGGGTTTATATATTGCTGCTTTTGCCTGCATTTTTTCGGAAAGCCATATCGCTGGGCGGGCCGGTCAAAAAACTTCCGGTCAGGCTGGCCTGTCTGGCTGTTGCAGCAGCGGCAGGGTGTTATGTCCTGCAAAGCGGGATGCTGCATCAGGTAAGCGGACAGGTTTCCTATAAGCTGGCTTCCATTCTGGATATTTTCAGGGGAGAAGGCAGCCTGGCAGAAAAATTTATGGGCGCGGGCGATTCGGTAAGAATGCGCGTGGAAGAAATCATCAATGCGGGGCTGGAGCTTTTGAAAAAGCCGTATTTTCTGCCGTTTGGCAAAGGGTTTGGCGGGACAGTTACCAGGCACTGGGGGCTGAGTGACTGGAATGTGCCTGGCTCTACCTTTTCAGATGTCATGATTCATTACAGAACCTATTCCCATTTTCATATTTCAATTGCTGAAATTATAATTAATTACGGACTGGCAGGTGTTGTGCTGATTGTGTTTCTGGTGAAAAAATTCTGCCTGGAATATCTGGCAAAAGATGGAAATGCATGGCTGGTTCTGGGTATTTTGTGGTTTGTATTTTTTTATTCGCTCTATTATTCGATGAATGCCGGGCTTGCCTGGATTTGCATCGGGCTGTATGAAAAATATGACAAAGACAGGAGTTTTTCATGAATATAAGCAGGAAAGACGTTATCTGGTCTTATCTGGCCCGGTTTTTTACGGCTGGCGTCAATGTGATGCTTCTGCCGTTTATCTTAAAATTTTTAAGTGATGAGGAACTGGGGCTGTGGTATGTATTTGCCAGCATTTCACAGATTGTAAACCTGTTTGATTTCGGGTTTAATGCTTCCCTGTCCAGGCATATGACATATGCCTGGTGCGGTGCTCAGAAACTGGAACGCACCTGTGTGGCCCGGAAATCTTCTGGAGAGCCGGATGAGAGGCTTGTGTCGCAGATTATCGCTTCCTGCAGGGTTGTCTATTTTGCTCTGTCATTTGCGGGGCTTGTCATGATGATGACAGCCGGGACATTTTACATCAGTCAGGTTGTGGAAGGCGGAATGACAAAAAAGGCCGCGTCTGCGTGGGCGGTATATATGGCGGCGGTCTTCCTGAACCTGTTTTATGGATATCTGACATCCCTGCTTCAGGGAATCGGGGCTGTTTCGGAGCGCAATAAAATGAATGTCTATGCAAAAATTGTCCAGCTTTCGTCAGCGGCCGTCTTTCTATGCTGCGGCATGGGCCTGTCCGGTTTTGTTCTTTCGTATTTTCTGAGCGGCCTTGTGCTGCGCGGCATCGGGCTGCGTTATTTTGCCAGGCGCACAAGCGGCCTGTCCGGCAAAAGGAAACACAGCATGGGTGAAATCCGGGAATGCCTGTCTGTTATCTGGACAACTGCGTGGAGAGACGGGGTTGTGATGCTGGCACAGTATTTTATTACACAGGCAAATACGCTGATTTGTGCTTATTATATTGACCTGACTGCAGCGAGCATATACGGGGCTGCGGTACAGATTGTTTCAGCTGTCGCGGGCTTTGCATCTGCTTATTTTTCTGCATATCAGCCCCAGTACAGCAGCGCATGCCTGAAACGGGATAAAACGGTGCTGCGTAACATTACCTGCGTCAGTCTTCTTGTTTATAAGGGGATATTTGCGGCAGGAATGGTTTTCATTTTTGCTGCCGGCCTTCCGGTGCTGAAAATCATACGTCCCGGCATACAGATGGATGCGCGGCTGATACTGGCTGTCGGGATTTTTTATTACCTATACCACCAGCACAGCATCTGCAATTCCATGATTGCATCATCAAACCGTATTTTGTGCGTAAAAGCATATGTGGTAACCGCAGCAGCTTCTTTTGCGCTGTCCCTGTTTTTTGTAAGGAGCCTGCATATGGGTGTCTGGGGACTGGTGATGGGGCAGACCGCTGCCAACCTGGCTTATAATAACTGGAAATGGCCGCTGTTTGTGATGAAGGAAAACGGGCTGTCTTACAAAGAGGTGTACCAGACTGGGGTCCGGTGCATCCAGAGGGAACTGATGGGGGTATGGAGAAAATGAGAATACTTTTTGTAAATATCTGTGAAAAACGGGCATTTGAGGGGCACAGGCTGCATGATTCTGAGTGGGTAAACGGACTTGCTATGTTTGGTGAGGTGGATGTAATCTGTCCGTCGAGGAACTGGTATCAGGGACTGGAACTGCATGCGCGTATTATCCCGTTTGATGCACAGGCTGTCACGAAAGGGGATAAATTCTGGCATTCCAAAGCAGTTAACCGGGGTATTATCCGAAGGCTTGACCCATTTGTGCACCTGAGCAGCCATAACCTGTACCGGTTTGTGGAAAAGCTGGACCAGAAAAGGCATTATGCATTTATTTTTGCAGCGCATCTGGACCCGATTATGTTTCTGGCGCATTACTGGTGTTCCCCGATAACAGGAAAACTGTTTGTGTTAGAGCATACGCCTGAACTGTATAAAAACAGGTATGTCAGAATCTGCCTGGAAAGAACGAAAAACCGGGTGCATCATGTAACGATGGAAAAAATATGTGTTCCGATGTATGTAAACCGGTACGGTATCGACAGGGATAAAGTTCACGTCATTCCGCATCCATGTAATAAGATTCCGGATATAAAAGAAAATACGGATGCAGATTTTGCAGTTGTCGGTCTCTCAAACAGTAATTCACCACAGAAGGTGGCACAGATAATTGCGTGGGAAAAAAAATCCGGTTATTTTCGGAAACATCATATAAAGGCAGTGTTCCGCTCGCCGGATAAAAACCAGGTTTATGATGACGGGTGGCTTCGGGTAATTACAGGAAGGCTGAGCCTTTCGCTGGATGATTATTATTCTTATATTAAGAATGCGGCTGTGCTTGTGCTGCCTTTTGATGAAAATTTCGGTGCACGGACATCGGGTACCATTATAGATGCTTTGTCGAATAAAAAGTGCTGTATTGGTACTGCGTTTCCAACAATGAAAGGATATGCCAGGGAATACAGGGCAGTATGCAGAGTGTATAGAACTATACCGGAACTGGAAAAAGCACTGGCTGAGATACTAGGGAAAAATAGCGGCCAGAAAGCTGCAGAAGAAGATTTTAACAGCTTTGAAAAAGACAGGTCCATGGACAGCATGAAAGTGTATATGGAAAAAGCTTTCATGGGTTATATTTAACAGGAATGATATGGAGGCGGAGATGATACTGTATAAATTAAAGTCAGAACTTGCACGGAACAGGTATTTTGGAAGAATCAGAAACAGCGCAATGGAAATGCCGCGCGGCTGGAAGCGCACGGTATTTGTATGGGGGGGGTAATGGATGTCCTTTGGCATCACGGCCTGCGGCTTTATGATTATCAGAAGGAAATAGAACAGATAAAGGATAACGGCTGCATGTTTTCATTTACAAGTTATGGGAAAAAAATCCATATGTACCTTCCAGGTTACCAGACTGATTATCTGCAACAGCAGATTGCAAGATATGCCCAGTTCTGGGAAATCGCAGTGCTGGATGAACTGAGGAAACATGTGATTCGGCCAGGGGACGTGATTCTGGATATTGGTGCCAATATTGGAAACCATACGGTTTATTTCGGGCGGATATGTGCGGCGTCATCCATTCATGCATTTGAGCCGGTCAAAGATACCTTTTCCATTCTTGCACGGAATGTTAAATGCAACGGGCTGGATGAAACAGCCTGCCTGCATCAGACAGCATTGGGCAGCAGTAATGGAAAGGCAGCGATAAAATATTTTAATGAAACAGAAATTGGTTCTGCACAGATTCAGGCCAGTAACGATGGCGATATGGAAATAAGGCGGCTGGATGACTATGCGTTTGAAAGAATCGATTTTATCAAGATAGACGTTGAGAAATTTGAGGTTGAGCTGCTTAAAGGGGCAAAAGAAACGCTCACCAGGCTTTCGCCGGCAATTTTTATAGAGATATTTGAAGAAAACTTCAATGAGGCAGACCGGCTGCTGAATGAATACGGGTATTATATTGACCGGGAGTTTTCGCTGTGCAACTATCTGTACCGGAAAAGAGACGGCTGCAGAGAGCTTTAAATGAACAGGACAAAGACAGGGTAAAAAGATATGGAACAGAGAGATCACGGACTGGATGAATTAAGGCTGCTGTGCATGGTGATGCTTGCTGTCTATCACGTAATCAATTACTATCATGGGCAAAGCGTAAATATGCAGATAAGCGGGTACCGGGCACTGGTTATCCAGAATCTGTTCTGGGGCGGCGGGCGCATGATTTGCAATGTATTTCTTATGATTAGTGCATGGTTTCTGTGCGATAAACCGTTCCGGTTTGAAAGGATTGCAAGGACATGGCTGACCGTGCTGCTTTACAGCCTGGCATGCGGTGCTGTGCATTATGTCGAAAAACGGGACGCTGCCGTGCTGGTGAAATATCTGTTTCCGGTCAGTAATGCGGTGGTCTGGTATGCATCTGCTTATATTGCTGTCTTAATGCTCTCACCTTTTTTAAATCTTATCCTTCATAAAGCAGGGATGCGCGGCCGGGCTGTAACTGTATGCATTCTGTTTGCGGCCGTTTCGGTACTTCCGTCATTTTATCCGAAAAGCTATCTGCAGTTTACAAACACGGGATGGTTTGCCCTGCTCTATCTGGTTACGGGACTGATAAAGCAGGGCAGACTGACGCTGAAGAGAAGCCACGCATGTTTTTTGTTTTTTGCTGGATGGATAATGGCCATAGGATTTTATAACTGGTACGATTATGCTGTTTTGCATCATGCGCTTGCATGGATTTTTGAACAGCTTGGATTTTATAAAAATATGTACTTTGCAATGCTGTCATCACTGCCCTGTTTTTTATCAGCGGCGGGCTTATTCCTGCTGTTTTTAAATCGTGGCGGGAAGACAGGCATAAGCAGGTTTCATGCATGGGGGGGGGGAAAAAACTGGCATGTGCATCGCTGGATGTTTATATTCTCTCATCCATAGCAGGAATAAATGGAAAATTATTCTGGATAGAGCTGCTTCGCCTAAAGGAGCCTCAGAGCGCTGCGGCCTGTTATCTATATGCACTGCTGGGGATTGGTGCAGGAGTTCTGTGCGGAAATGTGCGGGAGTTTTTTTACCGGAAATATGTGCGGAATAATCATCATTATAAGAACTTCTGCCAGAAAATAGATTTATATATAATGCAGGGATAGGGGATTTTATCTGCAAATATCAGACATATTTATAATTTACACGGTTTCTGTTTATAGACAGGGGAGAAAAAATTATGGTATCAGACACAAGATTACAGAAAAAAAAGAAAACAGAAAAAGCAGAGAAAAACAAAATCTTTATTAGCTGGTCAGGCTCGTGTACGAAAGAATTTGCGGTTGGTTTAAAGAGAGTGCTTGAAAAGACGATTTTTCCTGAATGGGAGGTCGATTGCTTTGTTTCCAATGTAGATATTGCGTCCGGGACAGACTGGTGGGTAACAATCAGCAGTGAATTGAAAACCTGCAGTCTTGGTATTTTATGTATTTCAAATGAAAATCTTTATGCACCATGGATTTATTATGAGGCAGGAGGCATGGCCTCAAGGGAAATACCTACAATTCCATTGCTGATAGGATGTGATATTGATTCCCTGACGGAATCTCCATTACGTGGAAAGCAGATGATTGATTTTGGAAAACAAGTGGAATTCGTTAAAATGATAACAGAAATCAACAGGCGTTTTGGCGGGTTTTTGCCGGCAAGCTTTGAAGAAGATATAGCGGTGAAAGGATATAAGGAATTAAACAAGGATTTAGCATCTGTGATTAGTACATTAAAAACCCTTAAGCCATATTTACAGTCTTATTCGGAAAAAAAGCACGATGCCGGTATTATCATTCGGAATGCACAAAGTGATATTTTTATATCCACTGCGGTTGGAAATAAATTTCTTGCAAAATATGCAGAAGATATCGAAGAAAAGCTGAAAGCTGGCATACGGGTTCAATATATGCTGCTTGGCCTGGACAGGTTTGATGAAATGGAAGAATATCTGCATGGAAGTGATTCCAAGCCTAAGGATATACATTATGATGCACTGAAAATCCTTAAGGGCTGGAAAAGGGAATACCCGGATTTATTGAGTGTGAAATGTTTTCACGGATATATGACGGTTTCCTGCGTTGGCGTTGATATTGGCATTGGATTGCCGAATTTCCAAATCAAGGATTTTTCGGTATTGCAGGTAATGTTTTATCTGTATCGCACAAAGGCGAAAAATTCTCCGATTAAATATATTTTTCCAAAAGAAGATGAAAGCACCTATAAGACCTTTGTAGAATCGATTACTGCAATGTGGAGAAAAGGGGAGGATATATCGCTATAACGGATTTAACATTCCATATTAAAATGGAAAACATGGCTTTCGTTTTTATTGGAATCATTGGCATAACAGAATAACAGGAGCAAAACAAAATGAAAGAAAAGCAGGAAATCCAGGAACCAGAATCTTTAAAAACAGTCCTTCTCGTATTCGGCACAAGGCCGGAAGCAATTAAAATGTGCCCCCTGGCCAGGGAGCTGCAGTCCAGAAAAGGAATCAGGACGCTTGTCTGTGTAACAGGCCAGCATAAAAGCATGTTAGGGCAGGTCTTAGAGGTATTTCAGGTCACGCCGGACTTTGACCTTTCCATTATGAAGGAAGGACAGGACCTGTTTGACATTACCGCGGCAGTCCTGTCCGGGATGAAAAAGGTGCTGCGTGAGGCCTGTCCCTCCCTGGTGCTGGTTCACGGCGATACATCGACAGCCTTCGCTGCGGCCCTCGCCGCATTTTACCTGGGTATTCCGGTCGGGCATGTGGAAGCAGGCCTGCGCACTTACCAGATACACAGCCCGTTTCCGGAAGAATTCAACAGGCAGGCAGTCGGGGCGCTGGCAAGCCTGCATTTTGCCCCGACAAAGCCTGCTGCAGAAAATTTAGTGCGCGAAGGCAAAAAAGCGGGAACCGTTTTTGTAACAGGCAATACTGCGATTGATGCGCTGAAGCTGACCGTGCGGGACGATTACAGCCACCCGCAGCTGGAGTGGAGCCGCGGCAGCCGCCTGGTGCTTGTTACAGCCCACAGGAGGGAGAACCTCGGCGCGCCGATGCACCGGATGTTTTGTGCCATCCGGCGCGTCCTGGACGAGCATGAAGACGTAAAGGCAGTCTACCCGGTTCATTTAAACCCTGCTGTCAGGGAAGCCGCGCAGCGCGTGTTTGGTGCAAACAGCCCCCGCGGAATCCAGGAGCGGATGCATATCATAGAGCCGCTGGATGTCTTTGATTTTCATAATTTTCTTGCCCGCGCTTATCTTGTCCTGACAGATTCCGGCGGAATCCAGGAAGAAGCGCCTTCATTGGGAAAGCCGGTCCTGGTCATGCGCGATACGACCGAACGGCCAGAGGGAGTCGCTGCCGGCACGTTAAAGCTGGCAGGCACGGATGAACAGGGGATTTATGATTCCTTTACGCAGCTGCTGGATGACAGGGATGCCTACCAGGCCATGGCGCATGCCTCGAATCCGTATGGGGACGGGCATGCGTGTGAAAGAATTGCCGATATGATTGAATATGGTAAAATGTAATTTGAAAGATATGGATAATAAGGGTATTTGCAAAGCGGCAGCCGTATTTTGTTCACAGCTGCCGCAATTTGTCTGGATAACTCACAATATCCCCGCCATCCGAAGCAGATACCTCGCATTCGCCGTCACCGCACGGCCCTTTTTTATTTGATAATCAAACAAAATTCGGTCATTTTCATATTTCTCAGCAAAGTAATAATTTTCCGCATCCATCTCCCCGGAATCCTCAAGGTCACACAGTTCAAAATCATGGGTGGTCAGTATCGTAACAATATGCGGCTGCGATAATTTTTTCACAGTCTGGGCTGCCGCAAAAATCCGGTCTTTCGCGTTGGTTCCTTTGTAAATCTCATCAATCAGTGCCAGCATGGGCACCTGCTTTGTGCTGGCGTCTATCATCCGGCGTATGCGCAGCAGCTCTGCGTAAAACGTGGAAATGCCCTCATTTACATTATCCTGTACGCGCATGGACGTATGCAGCTCCATGGGGGAAACGGACAGGCTTCGCGCTGTGCAAAATCCCCCGGCATAGGCAAGCATCAGGTTTACGCCGATGCTGCGCATAAACGTTGTTTTGCCGGACATATTCGAACCGGTGATAATACAGGTGCGGTGCCTGAATTCGAAATCGTTTCCGACTGCCTTTGATTCCGGCAGGAGCGGATGGCGCAGTGAAACGGCGCAAAACTGCGGGCTTGGCGAAGCGGCAATGCGGGGCAGCGTGCAGGTGCTTCTTGTGCGGGAAAGAACGCCAAGGCTGATAAGTGCTTCTGCTTTTCCGACAGCTTCCAGCCAGGGCTTCAGCTCCTGTCCATACCGGAGCTTCCATTTCAGGTACCGCTCCACGCAGCGGTAATCGTAGAGAAACAGGCTGCCATACAGCACAAAGGCAAATATATTTTTGCGTGCCATAACGGCTTCGCTGATACCGGAGAGCTCTCGAAAAGCAGCTGAGGCAGATGTCCCGTTTCGCAGCAGGCTTTTTTGCAGTTCTTTTAAATAAGGGCTTTCAAAAGATTCCTGTTCCAGTGCAGGCAGCAGTTTTGTATAGGGCGTAATGGCTTTGTTCAGCCTGTAAACAGGAGCCAGCAGCTTCTGGTTTATCTGGAATCCGGCCATGCAGGAAAACAGCTGGATGGACGCGGCAATGGAAAAATACGTCCAGAACAGCCCGTCTTGCATGCCTGTGAGCGCAGACAGAAGCAGTGCAAGCGTTATGCCGGGAAAAAGCCATACAGCGGTTGTGCGTATGCCGTCATGAAGGCCTGCATTGCCAGCCGTGCCGGATAAATCATCCACGGCCTGGCGGACAGCTGTGCCGTTTTCATGGCGCAGCCTGCGCGCAGCGGTTTCAAAATCCATGCTGAAATCCGGCTTTGCCGCCAGCTCTGCCACGGCATCCTGTCTGGCTGTCATCTGCTCCAGGGTTTTGGAAGGATGGCCAAAGGGGCAGCACAGCCAGTGTGCCAGCCGGTCCTGTCCATAACAGGTGCTGGCTGTGCAGATATACTGGTAAAGCGAGCTTCTGCCAAAAATATCCAGGTCCATGGCCTCGGTAAAATCTTCCGTCAGGTATGCTTCCCCGTTTAAAGGAAACTGCTTCCAGGCATCCCCGAAACGGGCCAGATAGTCTCTGGCCACGCAATAGCGGTCATCAAGCCATGCCTGATGCTCACGGAGCTTTTGGTGGCGGCGCACAAGCATAAGGAACACGGCAAGTGCCGCTGCAGACAGGGCGCAGAGTACAGTGCTTTTGCGGCTGTACCCGGCGCTGAACAGTACAAGGGCAGCAAGCGAGGCTATGCCGCGCCGGAATGTTATGCGTCTGCAGGCTGCGTCCGCAGCATCCAGCTGTTTTTTGCAATCCTCGCAGTCTTTTTCATATACAGCCTTCCGGGATTCCTGCGGCTTATTCAAAGAGCCTTTGGATGAATCCGTCATATTTTTTGATAAATCCATTTTTTTCATAATAAAATCCAGTCTGGCACAGACAGGCCCGCAGGCCATATCCGCCAGAATTTCTCCTTATCCTCTCTCAGGAAAATACAGCCGGTTCCACCCGGTTCGAGAACGTGTTTGAAAAATCATTTCCGCAATGGTTTCTGATTAGTATACCACATTTTGGAACGAAAACACCAGACTGAAAAATGAAATGGCATGTATTGGTGTGTTTGTATTTTAAGTATTTCCAAACAGCAGATTTTCTGCTATATTAAAAAAAGCTTATGCCACACTTGTGAAGATAGCAGATGAAAGACAGGAAAGGGATAAAAAGATGCTGCTTGCAGATAAAAAAGATTACAGAAGGGGATATAAGAAGCATTATCAGTTATATTTAAGGCTGAGAAATGCAAATTCTGATACAAACAGCAGAAGGCTGCTGCTGGTATACAGCGTGGAGTGCGGATTAAAATATATGCTGCTGGATAAATGGAATGAAAGAACCCCGGAACATATACTGAATGGTGCCGACGATAGAAAAAAAGATATTTTAAAATCGCACAATTTGGAAAAGATATTAAAAGAATTGGGACAGCAGGGAAATTTTAAATTTCCAAGATTAGAAACGATACATAAAAATGTGGCATCTTCAGAGTCGTATCATCAGCTCTACCGTTACTGTATCAGAATGCAGGACCGGCAGCAGGAGAAAGAGAAGAAAATTGAAGAAACTTTAAACAGCGTGGCATATTGGATTGAAGAAGGGATGTGAGGCAGGTGCTGCTGTATACGTGGAAAGATGTAGAAAGACAGATAATACGAAATAAGGATAAATGGGGAAGTGTTATTTCTGATGTGGAAGTCTATGCTGATGAAATAATCGTCTGCGTCAATGAAAAGAAAACACAAAAAGAAGCTGTATTGATACTGGATGAGATACTGGACAAAAAATATGATAATATCCGCCAGATGGTTCTGCTGGATTTAAAGGATGAATTTTTAAATGTTGTATTTGAGTCTGGGGAAGCCAGGGAAAAAATAAGTGCAGCGACACCGCTTTTTCGGAACGTATTATATCAAAAATCAGCTTATTACAGTGAGCTGATAGAAAAAGAGCTGCCTGGCGTGCCTGTAATTGCTTTCCATTCTTACAAAGGAGGAGTAGGGCGTACATTGTCCCTGCTTGCGTTTGCAAAGGCATGGTCTTCTTTAAATGATGTAAAAAATTCCAGAAGGCTTCTTATTGTTGATGCAGATATCGAAGCCCCGGGAATTACATGGCTGGTTATGGAGCAGGAAGAAGCATCATTCAGTTTTTTGGATTTGCTGGAGGTGATACAGGAAAAAGACAGTATCGAGGAAGCCATTGACCTGGTTTTGGATAAAATACCGGAAATGACAATCAAAATAGAAACAGAAAAAATGATAACAGAGCATATTGTGATACCCGTTTACCGGTATATAGAGCAGCTGATGGATATGTATGCGAGTCCGCAGAGCCTTGCTGCCAGCTATCAGAAAAAATATGTTCTGGCAGAAGTGCTGTCAAAATTAGGAGAGAAAGTAAATGCTGAAATGGTACTGATTGATTTGCGGGCAGGCTTAAGTGAATTTTCTGCGCCGTTATTGTTTGACCCGCGGGTAAAAAAGTATCTTGTGACATCAACGTCGTATCAGTCTGTCAAAGGGACAAAGATTTTACTGCAGCAGTTAAGTAAAGGACTGCCGTTTAAAGAAACGTCTAAAATTCCAGAAATCTTTTTGACGATGGGCCAGGCTGACCTGGACACGGCAGATATCATCAGTGAATTTGCTGCTGTTTATGACCAGTATGTGGAAGATGAGAATATTTCTGTTACAGATGACATTGTGACAGAGCTTCCATTTGCAAGTGAGCTTGTACATTTGGAGTCGCTTTCTAAAATTATGCAGAATCTAAATGGCAGGGATTTTTATAAAAATATTTCGCAGATTGTACAAAACAGTTATATTTCTGTATCAGAAGTGCAGAAAGAGGAATACAAAGCGCAACGTGATAGAATTATCAGGTGCATTCATGATTTTGCAGCGAATCAGATTACTGCAGAAGGAAATGGCGCATTTGAGGTACTGCTGACGGATTCTATTCAGAATCTGGTGAAAAAATATAAAAATAAAGTACCGGCTGTCGTAATAATGGGAGCCAAAGGGTCTGGAAAAACTTTTTTGTACAGAGAGATTTTAAGAAACCAGTATTGGGAAGATTTTATCCGGCGCATGAATAAAAACAGCATGGGACCAGGCAGTATCAGCCAGAATAAGTGTATACTGGCAGTTCCGCTTCTGGCTTCTGGAAATGCAGCGGGATTTTCAGAAATTATTGAAAGTGCCATATCTGGTTATAATCAATGCGGCATGGATAGAAAAATCAAAAAATCGGTATGTATTGACAGTAAAGATGCCTTGCTGGAATATAAGCGGGAAGAACATGATATATTAGAATGGAAAGGACTTTGGAAAAAAATTATTTTGAATGCTTTCCAGGACGCTTATCCAGCATTGGAAACCTTAGAAGACGAACTGGGCTGCAGAAACGTCAGGGCAGTATTCTTGATTGATGGTTTGGAGGAGATTTTCCAGCATACGATGTCATCGGAAAATGAAAAGAATGCGGTTGCGGCATTATGCAGGGATTTTATGGATGAAGTGAAAATGCTGTATGATAATTTTGGACTGATGGTATTTTTGCGAAAAGATATGGCCAGGGATTCTTTCACAGTTAATTTTGAACAGTTTTTTTCCCAGTATCGTCAGACAGAGCTGCGCTGGTCAGGAACGGAGGCGCTAAGGCTGGCGGTATGGCTTGTAAGCCAGGCTGTACCGGATTTTTATCAGGAAGATGCTGCAATTGAAATGGCGCCAAAAGAGGTGATAGAACAGGCGCTTCATAAACTATGGGGGATAAAGCTGGGAAAGCCGGCATCGAATGAAGCAAATTCATCCAGGTGGATTTTAGCTGCTTTGTCAGATTTTAATGGGCAGCTGCAGGCAAGGGACATCATCCGGTTTTTAGAAAAAGCAACATCTCATGCAGGAAAGCCGGTTTATCCAGACAGGTATCTGATGCCTGCAGAGATTAAAAAAGCCATATCAGAATGTTCCGCTGGCAAAATCGATGAGATAAGGGATGAAATCAAAGCACTTGGGCCGATATTTGATAAACTGGAGCATGCGCCTTCCGATAATAAAGTTCTGCCGTTTTCTGCAGATACGTTTCATCTGACACAGGCAGAAGAAAAGATTTTAAAACAGGAAGGGTATTTAAAAATCGATAATGAGCGGTATTATCTGCCAGAGATAATCAGGCATGCACTGAAATTTAAATATGGAAAAGGTGCCCGTCCAAAAGTGTTGTCTTTATTATTAAAATAGGTGAAATAGGTAAGAAAACACCAGACTGCAAAAATGCACCAAAAAAAATGCAGGCATTCCCCTTGACGTATGGAAAAATTATGCTATAATGTTTTCTAGTGCTAAAATATTACCTAACAGTTGATACGCACAATACGCAACTGGAGGGAGGTTAGGTGTGAGACTATGTCAAATGTTATCGTTAAAGAGAACGAGACTTTAGATTCCGCTTTACGCAGATTCAAAAGAAACTGTGCAAAAGCCGGAATTCAGCAGGAGATTCGCAAGAGAGAACATTATGAAAAGCCAAGTGTTCGTCGCAAAAAGAAATCCGAAGCTGCAAGAAAACGTAAATATAACTAAACAGACAGGATTTAAAAAGAGCTGCTGCATATGCAACAGCTCTTTTCAGTTGCAGCGGGTTTCGTTACGCTGTTGACAGGAATTCTGTAATCCATTATCATAAGAATGTGACAGAATCAGGTACAGGAGGAAAAACAGTATGGAAAGCAGGATTCAGGGGACTACCGGCTTGCTTGCATTAATCGGTTCCCCGGTGGGGCATTCAGGCTCCCCGGCCATGTATAATTACAGCTTCCAGAGGCTGGGGCTGGATTATGTATATACGGCGTTTGACATCAAAGAACACGAGACAGGAAAAGCGATAGAGGCCATGCGTACCTTTTGCATGCGCGGCATGAATGTGACCATGCCGGATAAGACAGAGGCAGTCAAATATATGGACGAGTTATCCCCGGCTGCGTGCATTATCGGGGCGGTCAATACGATTGTGAATGACGGCGGAAAGCTGACCGGGTATATTACGGACGGGGAAGGGTTTGTGAATAACCTGCGTGACCACGGCGTGGAAATAAAGGGGAAGAAAATCACGGTAGCAGGCGGCGGCGGGGCAGCCACAGCGATTCAGGTGCAGTGTGCGCTGGACGGTGCAGCAGCGGTTTCTATTTTTAACCGGAATGACGCCTTTTTTGCGCGCACGCTGGAAACAGCAGAAAAAATCCGCAGCGCGAAGCCGGAATGCACGGTGCAGGTATATGACATCGCAGATGGGGAAAAACTGAAGGAAGAAATGGCATCCAGTGATATTTTTGCCAATGCTACCATTGCGGGCATGGCTCCGCTGGAACATGAAAGCGTGGTAAAGGATATCTCTGCATTCCATCCGGGACTTGTCGTGTGTGATGCGGTTTATCATCCAAGGGAAACAAAGCTGCTGCGGGAAGCGGCACAGGCCGGATGCACCTGCATTACCGGAGAAGGAATGCTGTTATGGCAGGGTGCGGCAGCCTTCCGGCTTTATACAGGGCAGGACATGCCGGTGGAAGAAGTCCGGGAAAAATTTTTCAGCTGATAACGCGTCTGCAGGGCGTTAAGGTAATTTTAATGAAAAAGGTACATGCTCTTTGTACAGAAAGAAGGGATATACCCGAGGAGGAACAACATGAGTGAACTATCACATTTGGACGAACTGGAAGCCGAGGCGGTGTACATTATCCGTGAAGTAGCGGCAGAGTGTGAAAAACCGGTTATGCTCTATTCCATTGGCAAGGACAGCTCGGTCATGCTGCATCTTGCAATGAAGGCGTTTTATCCGGAAAAGCCGCCGTTTCCGTTCCTGCATGTCAACACGACCTGGAAGTTTCAGGAAATGATTGCATTCCGTGACCGCATGGCGCAAAAGCTGGGCATTGAGATGTTAGAGTATATCAATGAGGACGGGGTAAAGCGGGGCATCAATCCGTTTGACCACGGGGCTGCCTATACGGACATTATGAAGACGCAGGCGTTAAAGCAGGCGCTGAACAAGTACGGGTTTACAGCGGCCTTTGGCGGGGGACGAAGGGATGAGGAAAAATCCAGGGCAAAGGAGCGGATTTTTTCGTTCCGCAACGAAAACCATGCGTGGGACCCGAAAAACCAGCGCCCGGAGATGTGGAAGCTGTTTAACACAATGATTCATCCGGGGGAGAGCATCCGGGTATTTCCAATTTCCAACTGGACGGAGAAGGATATCTGGCAGTATATCCGGCGGGAAAACATCGAAATCGTGCCGCTTTATTTTGCAAAAGAACGCCCGGTTGTTTTCCGTGACGGCAATCTGATTATGCTTGATGATGACCGCATGAAGCTGCGCGAAGGCGAACAGGTGCAGCATAAAAAAATACGGTTCCGCACGCTCGGCTGCTATCCGCTGACTGGCGGCTGTGAGTCCGATGCCGATACACTGGACGCGATTATTGAAGAAACGTTAAGCGCGGTAGAATCCGAGCGCACGTCGCGTGTCATTGACAATGAGGCAGCAGGCAGCATGGAACGAAGAAAGCGGGAGGGGTATTTTTAAATGAAAGGGTTATTGAAATTTATCACTTGCGGAAGCGTGGATGACGGGAAATCCACGCTGATTGGGCATATTTTATACGATGCCAAGCTGCTTTATGCTGACCAGGAGCGTGCACTGGAATTAGACAGCAGGGTCGGGAGCAGGGAAGGCGCGATTGACTATTCGCTGCTGCTGGACGGGCTGATGGCAGAGCGTGAACAGGGAATTACAATTGATGTGGCGTACCGGTATTTTACGACCGATAACCGCAGCTTTATCGTGGCCGATACGCCGGGACACGAGCAGTATACGCGCAATATGGCCGTTGGCGCATCCTTTGCGGAGCTTGCCGTGATTCTGGTGGACGCAAAGGCAGGCGTGCTGGTTCAGACACGGCGCCATGCCAGAATCTGCGCGCTGATGGGCATCCGGTATTTCGTTTTTGCTGTCAATAAAATGGATCTGGCCGGCTACAGCGAGCAGCGTTTCCGTGAAATTTCGGCCCAGATTCAGGAGCTGTCCGAAGAACTGTCTTTGGACAGTGTACGGATAATCCCGGTGTCAGCGACCGAGGGGGATAATATCACGGTTAAAAGCGAAAATATGCCCTGGTATGAAAACGAGCCGCTGCTGGAGTATCTGGAAAACATTGATACGAGTGAAAGGACCGCAGAAACCGGGGCGTATCTGCCGGTACAGCGGGTATGCCGCCCGAATCACGAATTCCGGGGATTCCAGGGCCAGATTGAAGCGGGCGAATTTTGTACCGGAGACGAAATCGAAGCGCTGCCGGGCTGCCAGCGGGCACATATCAAATCGATTTTTGTCGGGGACAAAGAAGCCGGGCGTGCTGTAAAGGGCCAGCCGGTTACGATTCAGCTGGACCGCGAGATTGACATTTCCAGGGGCAGTGTCCTGGTAAAAAACGCTTCCATCCGGCTGTCGAAAAAAATTACGGCGTCTGTTTTGTGGATGGATGACGAAAGCCTGAAAATGGAGCAGGATTACCTGATAAAAATCGGCACGAAGCAGATTCCTGCAATTATCAGCAGCATTCATTATAAAGTGGATGTCAATACCGGAAAGCACATTTCGGCAGCTTCCCTGCAGAAAAACGAGATTGCGGTTTGTGACATTGTGCTTTCGGAAAATATCGCGGTGGATGAATTTAAAAAACACAAGACCATGGGCGAGCTGATTCTGATTGACCGTGTCAGCCATATGACATCTGCCTGCGGGGTTGTGGAAAGCACCAGGGGCCGCGGCGAGCGCGACGCGATGACGACCTTTGAGTACGGCAGCCTGAAAGCGGGAGCAGGAATTTTCAAGGAATATTACCTGAACCTGTTCTTAGATACGATTACCAAGGAAAGCCCGCATAACAGCCGCTTTACGGTTGGCGATGAGGTGCCGGTCAAAGGGGAAAGCTATCACTATCCGCCATATTTTGACATGATTATCCTGCATGAGCATATGGCTGTATGCGTGCGCGACAGCAGGATTGCCAGGATAGTGTCTGTGAATGATTATCAGTACGAAGGCTATCCGCTTGTAAACGGGCGCGGATGTGCCGTGCGTGCACACAGCCAGAAAGAAGTGGAACAGTTTATCCGTGAATTTGATGCCATTGCGCAGAAAGGCACGGCAGATTTTTACAACCGCTGGCTGCAGTTTGAAACATACCGCAGCATTGTGTTTAAGGATAATTACTGGAATACGCCGCAGGAACCGTGACAGAACGGGGCTGGCGCATAAAACAAAACATATACGGGATATCGTATAAATGCATGATATCCTGTACATGTTTTGTTGTGCGCCAGCCCCTTTTTGTTATTGCTGTCATGCCCATTATGACTGTATTACAATAGAAAAACTGTTTTCAGAATAATAACAAAATACTATAAATTGTTATGCATGACAGCCACAGCTTATATCTGCGGCATACAGGTTTTTTACCAGTATGTTTACAGGATTCCTGTGGCATATGCTGTAGGAAATTCAGGATTTTGTTACCCGGTGCGTAAATTTTTGTGGTTTTGGACTGCCATACGTGTATGCAGTTTTCAGCTGTTGCTGTTCATCATCGTTGCCTCCTTATGGCTGGCTGATACATAAAGACTGGAATCACAAAAATTTGCAGTACAAAAGGTTTATGGAATGATATGCAATATGCCGGAACCGGCTTTTCCACGCGGGCAGGAAAGGATTTCAGCTGCAATGGGAAGCAGGAGGCTTTGTATATATGTGCAAAAAAAAGCAAGAGGAGAAAATCATGAAAAAGAAATTCATAACAAAAGCTCTTGCGGCTGCTTTATCTGCTTCCATGGCATTTTCGATGTCATCGGCAGTTCCTATGACAGCTGCATCAGCAGCAGCCAAAGTAGTCAGGCTGAACACAACCTACAAAACATTAAGAGTGGGACAAAAAGACTACAAGCTGAGACTGGTCAGCAATACGCTGAACTGGAAGATTAAAAAGGCATCTACAACAAATAAAAAAATTGCCATGGTGTATGGCAAAAAGGCTTCCTATGTATTGTTAAAGGGCAAAAGCACGGGCAGGGCTACGATTAAGCTCAGCCTGAAAACATCGGCACGCAAGACGAAAAACACAAAGACATTAAAATGCCGGGTCAATGTCATTGCGGCAAATCAGGGACAGAATCCGGGAACAGACCCGGGAACGCAAAAGCCGGTATCGGCCTCGGCAACAGTCGGCACACAGGCTGAACTGGATGCCGCACTGGCAAATGCGGCGCTTACAGATATTACAATCCGCACGGACAGCGCTGTAAACCTGACCATTCCGGCAGGAAGCCACAGCAGTGTGAACCTGACCGTGGATGCGCCAAATGCAAGTGTTACAAACAGCGGCGTATTCAAGTCCATTATCCTTGCATCGATAAAAGCCGATACATGGACAGAAAAAGCACAGGGAAATACATTCCGCGTTACAGCTTCCAAGGCAAGGATTGTGGCTGATACAGCATCTAAAATTGCAAGGGTTATCGTAACAAAAGCAGATGCAGATGTTGTCATCGTATCAAACGGCACGTTAGGGGGCATTACCATCAGCGCAAAGGCGAAAGTAACGCTTTCCGGAACAGCCGCAGAAAATGCAGCGTTAATTCCTGTTACGATTGAAGCGGCCGCAGCAGGCGCAGAATTTCGTGCATCCCTGCCGGTAGCAGTCGAGACTGCCGCAGATGCAGTGATTGAGCTGCAGGAAAAGGCAGAAAAGAGTACCATCAGCATTGTAAATGAAAGCGCGGTTGTAACCGTAAAAAATAACACAAAGGGCTACACGGTTCCGGGATTACTGTAAATAAAAAACAGGCCAAAAACCAGGCAGAACTGGATAAATGGCTGAAAGATTCATCTGTTACACAGATTACGATTGTTTCTTCAGAAGCAGACGCAGACAAAAAGATTACAATTAACTCAGGCAGCTACCGCAACATTGACCTGATTGTGGATGCTCCGGAAAAAACCATTGTAAACGAAGCCGTATTTAAGTCGGTGGAAATCAAAGATATTGCAACCGAGACATGGACAGAAAAGGCACGCGGAAATACACTGAAGATTTCTGCACCAAATCCGCATATTATTGTAGACAAAAACGCTTCTGTAAGCGGCATTTCCTTTACAAAGCCGGATGGAGCAAAAGGCGGCGTCATGAAGCGGATGAAGCTGGACGTGCGGGGAACGGTAAACGGTGCGGTTTCCTTTGGAACACTTGTAAAGAATGCAGATGTTAAGGTGGCAAAGGGTGCCAGCCTGGCAAAGGGTGTTTCCTTTGCATCCGGTGCAGGAAAATCCAATGTCAAGCTGAATGTCGCAGGCACGGCAGGGGATGTGTCCTGTAATGCGGCAGACGCAAAGCTGACCGTAACAATGGAAGATAATGCGGCATCTGTTGGAAACGTTTCGGTGAATACAGGAATGGATGTTGCGATCAAAGCAGCGGAGGCAGTGACAAATCTTGCAAAGCAGATTGCAGTTGTATTAAAGAATGCAGCAGCAAAGCTGTCTTCACAAGTAAAAGTATCGGTTACGGTTCAGGCTGATAACGCGTCGGTTGTATTATCCGCATCGGCAAAGGGAAGCGAGCTGACATACGGCTCTGGCGTTACAACTGCAGGTATCAGCACGGAAACAGCCGTGACAGTTAAGAAAGAAGGCTCTGCTGATACAGTTACCATTCCGGCAGATACAAAGGGCTCTGTAACACTGGAAGGCGGTAAGGTGACAACAAGCCCGGTTGCTCCGACAGGCATTGAGCTGAATTACAATGAGCTGAATATGTTTACCAGTGATAGCGAAGACCTGGCAGTTTCCCTGGTTCCTGCTTATGCAAAAGCTTCCATAAAAAGTGTGGCATGGGAAGTAACAGAAGGCAGAGAGCTGATTGAGGTTAAAGCAGATGCCGAAGATACAAGCAAAGCAGTATTAACAGCGAACACAAAGGGAACGGCGACCGTAAAGGTAACCGCAGTGATAACCGACCAGTCCAAAGCTGCAGAAACAGAAGTAACAAAAGAAACGACATTAAAAGTGATTGTAGAAGATAAGGCAGAGGCAAATAAACCAAATCCAGAACCGGATGCAGGCGAGCCATCCATCACGGTGACTCCGGCTAAACTGGAAATGACTGCAGGGGGAGAACCGGCAGAATTAACCGTTTCCTTAAATCCGGCAGATGCAAAGGCAGAAGTTACAAGCCTTGCATGGACCATAAAAGATGCAGACGGCAATCCGAGCGATATTGTGTCCGTTACGAAAAAACAGGGCAGCGAGACATCTGCTGCATCCGTAACAGCGGCAAAAGCCGGAACCGCAGTGATTACAGCAGCCGCATCGATAAAGGTGGAAGGAAAGGCAGAGCCTGTTACAAAGACAGCGGAAGTGACTGTAACAGTGGCAGCAGCACAGACACCTGCCGGCGTGCCGGTTGTAACGGTTACCGCACCGACTGTGTCCACAACACCTACCAGCGCGGCTGTAACAACGGTATCACCAGCTGCATTTACGATTTTAAACAGCAGTATTGCTGCAACCGTGGATAATAAGTCTGCAGAGGTTACTGTTATAGCAGCTACTCCGGCAGAGAGCGGCCTTACCCAGAAATCTGCAGACGGCGGGTTCCAATATGAGATTCAGAGTCAGGCAGCTGGCAAATATAAGGTGACTTTTACGCTGAAAATAAATGGGGAGAATTATGATGTAGATATTACCGTAGATGTAACAGGAAGCGGCAGCAGCTATAGTGCAACAGCTGCCGCAGGAACCCCGAAGGAACCAGCACAAATATTTGATTAAAAAGCTGTACAATGGAATCATCACAAGTGATGAATGTAAAAGCTGTACAACAGAATCATCACAAGTGATAAATTTAAAAGCTGCACAACAGAATCATCACAAGTGATAAATGTAAAAGCTGCACAATACAAGCAGTACAGGCATAGTTTGAAACTGCATCTATAGAAACAGTATATCTGGCAGCTTAAAAAGGGCAGGCACAGCTGCATGGAAAGAAACATTTATCCAGGCTGTGCCTGTCCTTCCATTTACAGGCAGCGTGCTTTTATAAAAATGGCATCTGTCATCACGATGGCTGCCGCACGAAGGGAATACGATACAAACGGTTTTGTATGGTTTCTTCTTCGTGCGGCAGCCCTTTTACGAATGCCGGGTAAAGCAGGAAACAGTCTTCCGGCATTATCGGATGGTTATTTTGGAAACAGTGTCTTTGACGCCTTCTATCAATAAGCGGACATGAACGCTGCCATTTTGAAATGCGTGCAGCGGATATTCCAATGGTCTGGAAAGATTTGTAACATCAAAGGATTCCACCGTGCTGCCCTGCACCAGATACAGTGTCAAACTGGAATCGTCCGGGACAGTGCCGCAGGAAACATCCGCGTATAAAGTTTCAGTGCCCGCATCATGGATAGTCATATCCTTTTGGGCGATAAACCCGTCACTGGCACTCCTGAAATTTAATGTCCATACACCGTCGTTCATGGACTGGTAATTCATGCTGATACCTCCCAGATTCCATATCTGGCTGTCAGAAGCAGCATCCGTATTGATGCCTTTTCCAGACAGGGCACCTGCGATAAAGCTGGCCAGACAGGCAAGCATAAGCACCATGCTGATAGTACCTGCAATAATATAATGTATATGATGTGTCTGTTTGAATTCCATATCTTTCCTTCCTTCCATTTGTTCGAGTTTAGAACCACATGCTTCACAAAAATTTGCCTTTCTGGAAACCGCATGTCCGCAGGCGGCACAGCGCTGCTTCACTTCGCGGCGGCGTAATAAATAAACAAGCAGGCCGATAAATGGAGTGGCAATAAACGTGATGACTGCCCAGAGAACACCGTCATCCATTCGTTTTTTGCAATCCTGGTAGACCCACGCAGCAAAAAAAACGGACATAAGCACTGCAGATATCAGGATGCCGGCAGCCAGTAATGGAAATGCCATGGACAGCCCGCTGAAACCATCACTTTTGAAATAATAAAATACAAAGCGTGCGGCGACGAGACATATCACAGCAGAAATCCCGATAAAACCAGGCAGCCAGCTTTTCTTTTTACTCATATAAAACACCTCTTTTCTGAATATGAATGGTAACGGCTTCCTTTAAATCTGCTCTTTTGACACCCAGCAGCGTAATCAAAATACCCGCGATGCCCATATACAGGCAAAAGCCCGCGGCCAGCCAGGCAATGCATGGATTGGAAACAGTCACAAGGGCAAATACGGCCAGTAACGAAAATGAAATCAAATTGAAAATCATAGGAACATACCAGAGAGAGACACAACGGGTCGTTTCCGCCATGGCCGCTTCTTTTTGGTAAAGTTCTGCTTTTAAGCGGGCATTTAATGCATAGGATGGCTTATCCTCTGATTCCATTGCCGCACGAATCAGCCCGTCCAGGCTGTCTTCATGGTTCTTGTTTTCCATATCCTGATTCCTCCAATCTTTTTTTTATGAGACTTCTTCCCTTAAACAATCTGCTTTTTATGGTACCTGGCGGTTTTTTTATCTCTCTGGCTATTTCATCCACAGGCTGTTCAAATAAATAGTAGAGTGTCAGGGGTGTCCGGATTTTTTCGGGCAGGCCTGCGATGATTTTTTTGGTTTCGCGAATCAGCTCCTGCCGGAATATGTTTTCTTCGATATTTTCCCCGGAACGCAGCAGGACTTCATCTGCATCATCGAAGCTGACACAGGGGACAAGAGCAGAACGGCGGGCATTTTTTCGCTGTTCACTTTTCCAAAGGTTATATGCAAAAGAAAAAAATAACGCTTTGGGATTCTGTTCCCAGTCAAGCTCCATGCTGCTTTCCAGGGCTTTCAGGAATGTCTGCTGGTATAAATCGTCCGCATTTGCTTTATCCGCGCATAGCTTCATGCAAAACCGGTATATTTCAGTGCCAAATTCATCGATGCATTTTTCCAGTTCCCGTGCCTTCAAATCCTCACCTCCTGTATCTTTTCACTTTATATCCGCCATATCTTTTCTTTCGGTTCATTTTTTCTGGAAATTATTTTTCAAACCATTTTTTATGCAGCAGGGAAGGTACCGGAACTGTTTCGGCATATTGCATAAAAATTTTTAATTTTGGCATAGTAACTAGGAATAAGTGCGGGAAGATGGTATAATAGGTACACAGATACATATGTTCGGGTCGGATGCTATACAAAGCCGCAGCATATCTGTAAAAAGGGCGGCCTGTGTTCTGGAAGATAAGGAACTGTAAATAAATAACTGCTGAATAGTGCGCCGGATTTTTCTCTGGAAGTGCTGCTTAAAAATCAGGCGCATAGCGGGCTATGTAACTGATTTTTAAGCAGCACTTCCAGAGAAAAAGACAAACAATATCAGCAGTTATTTATTTACAGTTCCTAAGGGAATCAATGGAAATGACACGCAGATTCCAGCGTAAGGGATAGAAGGGGGAAATGATTATGGATGCATTGAGATTAGATGAATATGATGAACACGCCTATGCAGATGAAAAAGCAGATACAGGGGAAAAAGCATATACCATGGAGGATATTTATGCGCTGCCAGAAGGCAGCCGTGCAGAATTAATGGATGGCAGGCTGTATATGATGGCGTCGCCGGGCCTGATTCACCAGAGGCTGTCTGGATTTTTATATAAGAAGATTGCCAGCTATATCGATATGAATAAAGGTGACTGTGAACCATTTGCGGCTCCGTTTGCCGTATTTTTAAATGCGGACAATTCCATATATCTGGAACCGGATATCAGCGTTATCTGTGACAAAAACAAGCTGACAGCCGAAGGCTGCAAAGGGGCGCCGGACTGGGTGATTGAGATTGTCTCGCCATCGAGCCGTTCCCTGGATTATGTAAAAAAGCTGCTGAAATATGCTTCTGCGGGCGTGCGGGAATACTGGATAGCCGACCCGGAGAAAAACAGCATTATGGTTTATCATTTTGCGGAGGAAACCATGGAAGCATATACCTTTTCCGATAAGGCAAAGGCCGGCATTTTTGAGGACTTGGAAATCGATTTTGCAGAAATAAATATGCAGCTGCAGATACAGCCGTAATATCCGCCCGGAGTCCGCAGCTTATACAGGAAACGGTTTTAGCGCAGCAGCAAACTCCGATAAGCAATCGGCCTGTGTGGACAGGTCCGCAGCTTATACAGGAAACGGTTTTAGCGCAGCAGCAAACTCCGATAAGCAA
>OFGA01000316.1_pt1 | contig 43150 bp, 41 predicted proteins | sample 1521471 | NCBI WGS metagenome assembly OFGA01 (sample SAMEA3504086, study PRJEB24116) | mouse gut metagenome | biome: mouse gut; feature: mouse-associated habitat; material: faeces | place: Denmark | collected 2011 | reverse complement strand
ATTATAGGAGAACGGCTATGTCTAAAATTGTGAAAGAGACTATTCATGCTAAAGGCATTGATATTGGCATCTATACAACAAATTTTGAAAATGAGTTTATTTCATTAACAGATATTGCAAAGTATCGAAATGAAGATGACCCAAGATTTGTGATTCAAAACTGGATGCGCAATCGTAACACAATAGAATTTTTAGGTGTTTGGGAAGAATTGCATAATCCGGATTTTAACCGTGTGCAATTCGAGGCGGTTAAAAATGAGGCGGGGCTAAATCGTTTTGTTATGACACCAACAAAGTGGATCACACAGATGAATGCCATTGGTATTGTTTCAAAAGCAGGACGATATGGAGGAACATATGCTCATAGTGATATTGCGATGTCCTTTGCAACTTGGATTTCTCCAGAATTTCAGTTATATATTATGAAGGATTACAGGAGATTGAAGGCAGATGAGAACAGTCGATTATCTTTGAACTGGAATTTGAACAGGGAAATTTCTAAGTTAAATTACAGGATACATACGGATGCCATCAAGGACAATTTGATTCCGCCAGAATTAACTCCTGCACAGATTGCTTATACATACGCCAATGAAGCAGATATGCTGAATGTGGTGTTGTTTGGAAAAACGGCAAAGCAATGGAAAGATGAGAATCCAACTGAGAAAGGAAATATGCGGGATGTGGCAACACTGAATCAATTATTAGTTCTTGCGAATTTGGAAAGTTATAATGCAGTTCTGATCAATCAGGGAAAGAAACAAAAAGAGAGAATGGAATTACTTCGACAGTTGGCGGTACAGCAGTTGCAGACGTTGGAAGCGGTAAGCTTGAGTAATCTTCCCCAATTAGCAGAAAATTATAATTCTAAAAAATGAAATATGTGATTGTGCAATAAGAGAGTGAGGAAGTACGGGTTTGCTTTTTGCGGGAAAAAGGTGTTGACCGGTTCGTCCGGAAAAGTTTGAGGAGGAAGTTATGCGGTATTTTAATACGGAAGGTGTATGCCGGCCAGATGTCCATTATATGGTATGTCTTGATGACAGGCTTGATAAAATCAAACGGCTGTATGTAGACCAGGGGAAATATTTCATCATTAATAGAGGGAGACAGTATGGAAAGACGACTACGCTTAAGGCTTTGGCTGAGTACCTGAAAAAGGATTATGTAGTCATTGCAATGGATTTCCAGATGATGAGTACGGCAAGCTTGTAAATTTATTGGGCAGGCAGCGAATTACTTTTCCAGAAAAAAAGAACTGTCAAAGGAGTTGGATGCCGATGCGTTACAGGAGTTTGTTTCTTTGAAGACGGATGAAGATCTCTCTGTAGATATGATGTTTGAGGGCCTGAGCAGGATATGTGAAACCTCAAAAAAACCAATCGTGCTGATGGTTGATGAGGTTGACAGTGCGTCAAATAACCAGGTTTTTATTGATTTCCTTGCGCAGCTTAGAGGATATTACTTGGACAGGGAAAACCAACCTACGTTTCGTTCCGTGATTCTTGCGGGAGTGTATGATATCAAGAACCTAAAACTAAAGTTAAGACCTGACGAAGAGCATCAGTACAATAGTCCATGGAATATTGCGGCAGACTTTGATGTGGATATGAGTTTTTCGGCAGGACAGATCGAGGTCATGCTGAAGGAGTATGAGACGGATCACCATGCCGGAATGGAGACAGAAGCGGTAAACATTCTTTTAAAGATGAATATACCGCTGTTTGGCAGCATGGCTAAGCAGTTGGATACGTATAAAGATATGCGGAAAATGATAGAGGAAGCCGTATATCAGGGAAAAAGGATTCCTTTTATTCCAACTGAAAAATCCATTAATTTGGGGCTTATGTTTTGTTTTTTGAAAGAGGAAAATGGATATGTAGCGGTCGCAAACCGCATTTTTGAAATGTTCCTGATGAATTTGTTTAGTGATAACATTTGGGGATAAAACTATCGTGGAGGCGGTAGTTTGAAAGAAGTTTTGATCAAAGGAAAGATACTAACATCTAAAGATTAAAGTATTCTTGCCGATAATTTAAAGGAGTAATTCAGGAGGAATGAAGAAAAGTTGCATGGATGCAGAAATAAGGTAGGGTACGGTCTGCTGTTGCATGGTATGTGGCGGCAGGCTTTTTTGCAACAATAATATTAAAAAATGATATTCGGAGGCAGGCCGGTATGAATTGGGAAAGAGAACTCATAGTCTCAAAAGAAGCAGCAATGGAAGCCGGAAAGGCGATCATGGAAGTGTATCACTCAGAGAATGTTCATGTAGAATATAAAGATGACCGGTCGCCGCTTACGGAAGCGGACAGGAGGGCAAATCAGATTATAGTGGACAGATTGTCGAAAGAATTTCCTGAGTATGCAATCTTATCCGAAGAAGGAAAGGACAGCGGTGAAAGGCTGCGGAATGACTATTGTTTCGTGGTGGATCCGTTAGACGGAACCAAAGAATTTTTAAAAAGAAACGGACAGTTCACGGTCAATATTGCCTTAGCCTATAAAGGAAAGCCGGTCATGGGAGTGATTTACGTTCCGGTGGCAGGGGAACTATATTGGGCTTCGGAAAAAAGCGGCGCATTTTTAACAGTAAATGGTGAGACAAAGCAGATCCATGTCTCTGACAGGAAAAAGGATATCCGCGTCGTGATGAGTAATTCCCATGGCTGTGCTGAGATGGATCGCTTGATAGAGAAAAACAACCTTGTGAACCATGTGAAGGTCGGGAGTTCTCTTAAGGGATGCATGGTGGCAAAAGGGGATGCGGAGATTTATTATCGATTTAACCCTACCATGGAGTGGGATACTGCGGCGATGCAGTGCATTGCGGAAGAAGCGGGGGCAATATTCAGGCAGATGGATGATGCGGATATGAGTTACAACCGTGAAGACTGCGTGAACAGGAAAGGGTTTTATATCATCAATTGCCCGGAAAATAAGATGGGCTGGTAACCTGTGGCGGAAGATGCAATAAAGTTATGGAAAAGTGAGGAAAATATGCGGGAATTAACACATTTAGAACAATTGGAAGCGGAAGCAATCTATATCATGAGGGAGGTTGCGGCGGAATGTGAAAAGCCAGTGATGCTGTATTCCATCGGAAAAGACAGTTCCGTGATGCTGCATTTGGCATTGAAGGCTTTTTACCCGGAAAAACCGCCTTTCCCCTTTATGCATATTGATACTACATGGAAATTTAAAGAAATGATCACGTTCCGGGATGAGACGGCAAAAAGGCTTGGGATAGAAATGCTGGTATATACCAATGAGGAAGGCGTCAGGCAGGGGATCAATCCTTTTGACCATGGGGCGGCATATACGGATATCATGAAGACTCAGGCGTTAAAGCAGGCTTTGGATCTGTATGGGTTTACGGCGGCTTTTGGCGGCGGGCGGCGTGATGAAGAAAAATCCCGCGCAAAAGAAAGGATATTTTCTTTCCGAAATGCCCAGCATGCATGGGATCCAAAAAACCAAAGGCCGGAGATGTGGAAGCTGTATAATACAAAGATCAACAAAGGGGAATCCATCCGGGTGTTCCCGCTATCTAATTGGACGGAAAAGGATATCTGGCAGTATATCAGGCAGGAAAAGATAGAGATCGTGCCGTTATATTTTGCGAAGGAAAGACCGGTGGTGTACCGGGATGGGAACATCATCATGGTAGATGATGACAGGATGAAATTAAAACCGGGCGAAAAAGTGGAAAAGAAAAAGGTGCGTTTCCGGACTTTGGGATGTTATCCCTTAACAGGCGGTGCGGAATCCGAAGCAGATACCTTGGATGCGATCATTGAAGAGACTTTGCAGGCGATCACCTCGGAAAGGACCAGCAGGGTCATCGACCATGAGGCGGCAGGAAGCATGGAGAGACGGAAACGGGAGGGATATTTCTAAATGAAAAGTTTGTTGAAATTTATAACCTGCGGCAGTGTGGATGATGGAAAGTCTACTTTGATCGGGCATATGCTGTATGACGCAAAACTAATCTTTGCGGATCAGGAAAAGGCATTGGAGCTGGACAGCAGGATAGGAAGCCGTGAAGGAAAAATAGATTACTCCCTTTTACTGGACGGTCTGATGGCGGAGAGGGAGCAGGGGATCACCATAGACGTGGCGTACCGGTATTTTACGACGGAAAAAAGAAGCTTTATCGTTGCGGATACCCCCGGGCATGAGGAATATACGCGCAATATGGCGGTAGGCGCTTCTTTTGCGGATGCCGCAGTGATCTTGATCGATGCCACACAGGGGATGCTGGTCCAGACCAGACGGCATATCAGGATCTGCTCATTAATGGGAATCCGGCATTTTGTTTTTGCCGTGAACAAGATGGATCTGGTCCACTATGAGAAAAGTGTTTTTGATAAGATAGTCAGGGATGTAAAAAGGTTTGTAAGTGAATTTGACATAGGCAGTATGAAGATCATACCGGTATCCGCCACGGAGGGGGATAACGTTACCCGCACTATGGGCGCATCGCCAGTGAGGATGCCATGGTATCGCGGCGGGGCATTATTGGAATACCTTGAAGAAATAGAAGTATCTGATCTGTCCAGGCCGGAAGAATTTGTTATGGCAATCCAGCGGGTCAGCAGGCCCAACCATAATTTCCGTGGGTTTCAGGGGCAGGTAAATTCCGGGGAAATTTCCGTGGGGGATGAGATCACCGTTTTACCCAGCGGGGAACAGGCAAATGTGGCGGCGGTTTACGTGGCGGATCAAAATACCGGGTCAGCCCAGGCCGGACAGCCGGTGACGATCCAGTTAGACAGGGAAATAGATATTTCAAGAGGGTGTGTCATCTGTAAGGCGACGAAAGCGGAAGGGGCAAACATGTTCACGGCGAAGCTTTTTTGGATGGATGAGGAAGCATTGCTGCCAGGGCGGAATTATTGGGTGAAATTAGGAACCAAAATGATCCCTGCGTCCGTGATGGATATTAAATATAAGATCGACGTGAACAGCGGGGAGCAGATTCCGGCAGAGAAGATCCACAAAAATGAACTGGCAGTGTGTGACGTCATCCTTTCGGAAAAATGCGCCATCGACCAGTTTGACAGGGATAAGGATTTAGGGAGTTTTATCTTTATCAATCGTGTCACTAACATGACTTCGGCATGCGGAACCGTCATGCATACGCTTCGCCGGTCCAATAACCTGGTATGGCAGGAAACGGATATCACCAAAAAGATCCGTTCGGAGCAGAAAGGACAGACGCCCAAAACAGTATGGTTTACAGGACTGTCCGGATCCGGGAAGTCTACCCTTGCCAATGAGCTGGAAAAAAGGCTGGTGGCGATGGGAAGGCATACCATGCTTTTAGACGGAGATAATGTTCGTATGGGGCTTAACAAAAATCTTGGTTTTACGGAAGCGGACAGGGTGGAAAATATCAGGAGGATTGCGGAAGTAGCCAAGCTTATGAATGATGCGGGGCTTATTGTGCTGACTGCTTTTATTTCCCCCTATAAGAAGGATCGGGAAAACGCCAGGGAGATCATAGGGGAGGACTTTTTTGAGGTTTATGTCAGCACCCCCATTGAAGAGTGCGAGAGAAGGGATGTAAAGGGCCTGTATCGGAAGGCAAGGAGAGGGGAAATCCCTAATTTTACAGGGATCACAAGCCCCTATGAAGCTCCGGATACGCCTGACTTTGCTGTTGATACCAGGGAGACATCCGTGGAAGAAGCGGTTTCTATGATTCTGGAACAAATAGAAAAGGGATAAAAATGAGAAAATTTAATTTGACAGCGTTTTTCATGATATTATTGTGTGCGGCAGTTTCGGGGATGGTTTCAGGCTGTGGGAAACAGGAGGATTCTTCGGCAGAGGGCCGGCTGGAACTTTTAAACGTATCTTATGATCCTACCCGGGAATTTTATGCGGAATATAACGAGTTGTTTGAGAACTACTGGAAAGAAAAGGGCGGCGGGGAAATCACCATAACACAGTCCCATGGCGGGTCGGGATCCCAGGCACGTTCCGTGATCGAAGGAAATGAAGCGGACGTAGTGACACTGGCTCTGGCTCATGACGTTACGGCAATAGAAGAGGCAGGCCTTATTGATGCCGGGTGGATAGATGAGTATGAGGGAAACAGTTCGCCATATACTTCCACCATTGTTTTTTTGGTTCGGAAGGGAAATGAAAAAAAGATACAGGATTGGGATGATCTGGTAAAAGAAGGCGTGGAGGTGATCACGCCAAATCCCAAGACCTCCGGCGGGGCCTGCTGGAATTTTCTTGCGGCATGGGCTTACCAGAAAGAACGGGGAAGTGATGAAAACGCATGTAAGGATTTTATGAAAAGGCTTTATCAGAACGTGCTTGTCTTAGATTCCGGGGCAAGGGGGGCGACCAATACCTTTGTGGAAAACGGACAGGGGGATGTGCTGATTGCATGGGAAAATGAAGCATATTTATCCATGGCAGAGTACCCGGACCAGTACGAGATCATCACACCCAGCATCAGTATTCTGGCTCAGCCTTCCGTTGCGGTGGTAGATGTCAATGCCAAAGCTCATGGAACGGAGGAAGCGGCAAAAGCGTATTTGGAATATCTTTACAGTGACGAGGCGCAAAGGCTCGCAGGCCAAAATTATTACAGGCCTTCCAGGGAAGAAATCTTACAGGAGTTTTCCGGTCAGTTTGACCTTGCTATGAACCTGGTCACGATAGATGATTTTGGCGGATGGAAAGAGGCGTACAAGACATTTTTTGATGACGGTGCGGTGTTTGACCAGATTTATGCTGATTAGGGAAGGAAGATCAGGTTTCTATGGAACAGCAGATCGTAAAAGTAAAAAATAAGAGGGGAGTCAGAGTAATCCCGGGATTCGGGCTTACGATGGGAGTGACGCTTGCGATGCTTGGCACATTAGTGCTTATTCCCCTTGCATCTATTTTTATCAGTGCCAGCAAGCTGGATTTTAAGGAGTTCGTAAGTGTGGTTACTTCCCGTCAGGTGGTTTCCGGTTACGTGGTCAGCCTTTCCGGCGCTTTTTGGGCGGCGCTGGTCAACGGGATATTTGGCACTATTCTTGCATGGGTTCTGGTGCGTTATGATTTTCCCGGTAAAAGATTGATGGATGGGTTGATCGAACTTCCTTTTGCGCTTCCTACGGCGGTAGCCGGGATTTCTCTTACCTATCTTTATTCGGATAAAGGATGGATTGGCGCACTTTTTGCCAGAATAGGGATCAAGATTGCCTATACCCGCATTGGCATTGTGATCGCCATGGTGTTTGTGGGGATTCCTTTTGTGGTAAGGACCATACAGCCTGTGTTACAAAAGCTGGACCGGCAGTATGAAGAAGCGGCTATGATGCTTGGTGCAGGAAGGGTTTATACCTTCTTTCGTGTGGTACTGCCGGAATTATTTCCTGCCCTGCTTGCCGGTTTCGGTCTTGCTTTTGCAAGGGGGATCGGGGAGTACGGGAGCGTTGTGTTTATTGCCGGAAATATTCCCTACAAAACACAGATCGCACCGCTGCTTATTATGGCGAAGCTGGAGCAGTACAAGTATTCTGACGCAACAGCGATCGCCCTGGTATTGCTTCTTGTTTCCTTTCTTTTGATGCTGGTGGTCAATTCGGTGCAGATCCATATGCAGAGGTTTAGTAAAGGCTGACAGGTTTAGAAACGGAGGCTGTTATGGAAAAGGAAAAGCAAAAAACTTATGAACAGGATGTGATAGGTGATGGGGTCCAATCCCTGCAAAAAGTGATCGCACCTCATAAGGAAGAAGGGGGCAGGGGGGTAAAATATGCGCTGATAGGTATTTCCGCGGCGTTTTTATTTGTGATGCTGGTATTGCCGCTGGCTGTGGTCATTTCCAATGCGTTTCGGGATGGGTGGATGGTATTTCGGGAAGCGGTTATGGATGAATATACCGTGAAAGCTTTACAGCTTACTTTGCTTGCGGCTATATCAGCGGTAACGGTAAATACCATATTTGGGATCTTTGCGTCCTATCTTCTTTCCAAGTATTATTTCAGGGGGCGCCAGGTGCTGGCATCGCTGATCGACATTCCCTTTTCTATTTCCCCGGTTATTGCGGGTCTGGTATTTATCCTGACTTTCGGAAATGTGGGATGGATGGGAGAGTTTCTAAAATCTCATGATATTAAGATCGTGTTTGCCGTACCGGGAGTAGTACTGGCTACGATATTTGTTACCTTCCCTTTTGTTTTCAGGGAATTGTTCCCGGTCATGAACGCGCAGGGAAAAGATGAAGAGGAAGCTGCCGCTTTGATGGGGGCAGGGGGATTTCGGATTTTTTGCAGGATCACATTGCCCCATATCAAATGGGCGCTGCTTTATGGCATCGTCTTATGTTCGGCAAGAGCCATGGGGGAATTTGGGGCAGTATCCGTGATATCCGGACATCTGCGGGGGAAGACGAATACGTTGCCGCTGCATGTGGAAATATTGTATAATGAATTTAACACCACGGCGGCTTTTGCGGTATCTTCCATCTTGGTGGTATTGGCAGTGGTGATCCTGATCATAAGAAGTCTGATTCAGCAAAAAGGGAAGGAACGGTAAGCTATGTATGTGGAAATGAAGCAGATCAATAAGACTTTTGACGGATTCCATGCTTCCAGGGATGTAAGCTTCGGCGTGGAAAAAGGTCATCTTGCCGCCCTTTTAGGTCCAAGCGGCAGCGGGAAGACCACCATACTCCGGATGATTGCCGGGCTTGACAAGCCGGATTCGGGGGATATCCTGATAGACGGCAAGAGAGTGAATGATGTGCCGGGGAGCAAGCGGGGGATTGGATTTGTGTTTCAAAATTACGCTCTGTTCCGGTATATGACAGTGGCGGATAATATTGCGTTTGGACTGGAAGTGCAGAAAAAAAGCAAGGCAGAGATTAAAAGCCGGGTGGAGGAGCTTTTGGAGCTGGTCTCCATGGAAGAACTGGGGAAGCGCTATCCGCATCAGTTGTCCGGCGGGCAGAAGCAGAGGGTGGCGTTTGCAAGGGCCCTTGCCCCTAACCCCCAGCTTCTTTTGCTGGATGAGCCCTTTGCGGCAATTGACGCCAAGGTGCGCCGGGAGCTGCGCACATGGCTGAAGGAGATGATCGGCCAGGTGAAGGTCACCAGTATCTTCGTGACCCATGACCAGGAGGAAGCCGTGGAAGTGGCGGACACGGTGATCGTGACGAACCAGGGGCGGATCGAGCAGGTGGGTACGCCGGAGGAAGTCTGCAGGCAGCCGAAGACAGAGTTTGTGAGGGAGTTTATTGATTCGGAGAGGTTCGAGGCGATGGCGGCAGTGAGGGGGAAGCAGATTAGACAGTAGTCAGCCTAATTTTGGTGTATGACTAAAGAGTAAATTATTTATGCCGATATAATTACAGAGTAGTTCAGGAGGAATAAAGAAAAGTTGCATGGATGCAGAAATAAGATAGGGATTAAGCTGCCATTGCATTAATGTGATGGCAGCTTTTTTGAGGAAATAATATGAATCGATTAGGAACAAAGTCGGAAACATTACACAGCCTTTACCAAAAACTAAAATATGCAGAAGTATTGCCGCAGTATACTTTTACGGTGGGGGAATGGAGAACAGATTCAAAAAAGGTAATAAAAGGATTTTTGGCGGCGGAATGGAATGAAAAAGTAATTGTCAGGAGCAGCTCCCTGTTAGAAGATACGAGTCAAAATTCTCAAGCAGGGAAATATGAGTCTGTAGCTGGTGTGACAGGCGTAAAAGAATTTAGTGATGCCGTAGACGAGGTTATTGGTTCGTATGATGATGATAATGAAGCTAATCAGGTGTTGGTACAGCCTATGCTTTCGGATGTGAGTATTTGTGGTGTTGCATTTACCGTAGATCCAAATACATTGGGCAATTATTATGTGATCAATTATGATGATCATGGTTCTACATCAGCAATCACGTCTGGGAATGGAGCTGAGAGTAAGCTTTATTATAGGTTTAAAGAAAAAAATCTTGGTAGGTCTGAGCGTGTAAGTGAAAAGGATGATGAAGAAGCTTCAAGCAATCTTATGCCAGCGGATCGTATGGAACAGCTATGCTTGGCATTGCGGGAATTGGAGATTTTTTTTGATCAGGAGAATCTGGATGTGGAATTTGCTTTTTCGAAAGAGAAGGGGGTTCTATACATTTTACAGGTCAGGGCTTTATGCGTTTACAAGAAACTGGCAGACAAGGGGATGCAGGAAAAACAGTTATGGCAGATTAAAGAAAAAATAAGGCAGGCACAAAAGAAAAAGCCATTTTTGTGTGGGGAAAAGGCTTTGTATAGTGTTATGACAGACTGGAATCCTGCAGAGATGATTGGTGTTTATCCCAAGCCGCTTGCACTATCTCTTTATCGGGAGATTATTACTGATAGCGTATGGGCATACCAACGGGATAATTATGGATACCGAAACTTGAGGAGTTTTCCGTTGATGGTAGATTTTGGCGGTCTTCCTTATATTGACGTGCGGGTGAGCTTCAATTCTTTTGTTCCTGCAGAATTGGAAGAGGAGCTTAGCGATAAGCTGGTAAATTATTACTTGAACCAATTAGTAAACAATCCGGCAAAGCATGATAAGGCAGAGTTTGATATTGTGTTTTCGTGCTATACATTTGACTTGACAGAGCGGATACAGGTATTACTTGATCATGGGTTTTCAGCAGAAGAAATCAATAAGATTATTAATGCGCTTAGAGAAGTGACTAACAGGATTATTGACCATAAAAGCGGGTTGTGGCGCAGAGATTATGAAAAAATACAGATCTTGAATAAACGATATGAAGATATAATGAGGAGTGATTTCAGCAGGAGTGAGAAAGTTTATTGGTTATTAGAAGATTGTAAAAGATATGGTACGCTCCCTTTTGCAGGGCTTGCCAGGGCAGCGTTTATTGCGGTACAGATTTTGCGTTCCCTTGTAACATGCGGGGTTTTTACGGATGCTGATTATGAATCTTTTATGCATGGTATCAACACGGTAAGTTCGGACATGAACCGGGATTTTCAGGAGCTGCCCCAAAAGGCATTTCTTAGAAAGTATGGACATTTGCGGCCTGGTACGTATGATATCACTTCTCTTAGATATGACGATGCACCGGAGTTGTATTTTGAATGGGATGGAAGATTAAGGCAAAATATGACGACACAGATGGATTCTGTGAAGGATGGAGAATGCAAAAATGAAAAGGCAGGGAATGGGCAGGAGATAAGAGAAGAATTTCGGCTATCGTTACGGCAGTTAGACTTGTTAAAAAAGCAATTATGTGAAAATGGGCTGACAAATGATATATTGGAATTAATGAATTTTATTAAGACGGTAATAGAAGGGCGGGAATATGGTAAATTTGCATTTACCAGGAATTTGAGCATGGCGCTTAAATTAATCGAAGAAATCGGACAGGAACACGGAATTACAAAAGAAGATTGCGCTTTTCTTTATATTCATGATATATATGAATTATATACATCCGCAAAAGATGTATGGGATATTTTTGGTAATTCAATAGAAAAAGGCAAACGTAATTATGAAATGGCGCGGTCAATTGTTTTACCACCTATCATTAAGAGCCCGGAAGAAGTGATGCAATTTTATTATCCGGATTCAGAGCCAAATTACATAACTATAAATCATGCGGTTGGACGGATATGTCTCTTGGAGGAAGGGAAGTCTGTGGGGGAGATGGATGATCGAATTGTTTTAATTCCTAGTGCGGATCCGGGGTATGATTGGATATTTTCCCATAAAATCAAGGGGTTCATTACTATGTATGGTGGCGTAAATTCACACATGGCAATCCGGGCGGGAGAACTCTCAATTCCTGCGGTAGTAGGAGTAGGCGCTAAAAAATATGAGAAGTTTAAGAAGGCACAGATATTAGAAATTGATACAGCCGGAAAGCTGGTCAGAATATTAAAATAGGAAAAGGAAAGGTAGGAAAATATGAAGACAGAATGGGACTACACAGAATTAGCAGAGGCTTATTTAAAGCGTCCAGATTATGCCCAAGAGGCAATCGACAAGATGCTGGGTATTGCTGGCATGAAGAAAGGGGATTATGCTTGCGATGTTGGGGCTGGAGCAGCGCATCTTACTTTAAAGCTGGCAGAGTATGGATTGAATGTCTGTGCGGTGGAACCGAATGACGCGATGAGGGCAAATGGGATTCGCAGGACAAGTGAATTTGGATCAGTTCAGTGGTTTGAAGGTGTTGGAGAGCATACAGGGATGGAAGAAGGAAAGTTTGATTTGATAACTTTTGGTTCATCTTTTAATGTGTGTAACCGTCAGGAAGCGCTAGTGGAAGCAAAAAGGATTTTGAAAGATGGTGGTTGGTTTGCCTGTATGTGGAATCACCGGGATTTGAATGACCCCTTGCAGAAAGAGATAGAAGAGGTACTCAAAAAGGAAATTTCAGATTACAATTACGGAACTAGACGTGAAGATCAAACGGAAGTTATTAACCAGAGTGGCTTGTTTGGTGAAGTAGTATATGTGGAGGGAACGGTGATTCATGAGATTTTGTCAGAGGATTTCATAGAGGGGTGGAAATCTCATGGTACAGTGCAGCGCCAATCTAAAGATAAGTTTGACTTGATTAACAATGAAATCCGTAAAGTAGTTGAAGCAAAAGACACAGAATATATTAAAGTGCCATATACTACGAGAATCTGGATGGCACAGGTGAAATAAGGGGCAGTATAACTTTGGCAAAGGTGTGAGGAATATGTCGGAGATTACAAAAATAGTATTTTATACACAAAGAGTTGAATTTATAAAAAGCTATGGGGAGAGGCGGGACTGTGCCGACCAAAATATTCCTCGCTTTATAGAGGCATGCGGTTATTTGCCTGTTCCGCTTCCTAATATCTCCAATATTGTGAGGCAAATGCTGGAGTTGATGAATCCTGCGGGGATAGTCTTAACTGGTGGGAATAGTCTGGTAAAATATGGTGGGGATGCGCCAGAAAGGGATGAAGTTGAGAAAATACTCTTAGATATTGCTTTGCAGCGTACAATTCCGGTTTATGGTTTCTGCAGAGGGATGCAGGTAATTGTGGATTATTTCGGAAATAAACTGGAGCAAGTGCAGGGGCATACAGCCGTGCGTCACGAAATTTCAGGTACAATAGGAAAATTGAATGTAAATAGTTTTCATAATCAGGCATGTTATGAAGTTACAGACCCGTTAAAAATCTTGGCACAGTCAGAAGATGGCGTGATTGAAGCGGTATGTCATATTCAGAAACCTGTTTTAGGCACTATGTGGCATCCAGAGCGGGAGGTCTCGTTCTGGACGCAGGATATACAGAGGGTTCGGAGACTGTTTAAATAGTTTTTTAAGGAAAAGAGGATAGATGGATGAAGGTAATTATATTGGCAGCAGGGCAGGGAACCAGACTGCGTCCATTGACGGATGACAGGCCAAAATGTATGGTAGAGGTAAATGGAAAAAGTATTATTGAACGGCAGCTTGACGTGATGCGTGCGTGCGGAGTGAACGAAAAGGAAATTACAATTATTGCGGGTTATCGGAATGATGTACTTAAAAGCAGATTTCAGGGTACGGAAATCAATTTTATTGTAAATTCAGAATTTGAGACAACGAATATGGTCTGCTCTCTGATGTGTGCGAAACATCAGATGGAACAGGAGCAGGACGTGATAGTTTCTTATGGGGACATTATTTATGGAGAACCGGTTTTTCGTAGGATTTTGGAATCCTCAGACGATATGTCGGTGATTGTGGATGACGGATGGTACGAATATTGGGCCAAAAGATGTGAAAATCCCCTGGATGACGCGGAGACGCTTATGTTTGACGCGGACAGTTATCTGACAGAGATTGGGCAAAAGACGACAGATCTTAAAAAGATTCAATCTCAGTATATCGGATTGATGCGGTTTCGGGGAAAAGGGCTGAAAGCGTTATTGGACTTAAGCGCAGAAGCAAAACGGCGGAGTGAACAAGGAGAAAAACTTTGGCGGACGGATCGGACATATCCCAAGATGTATATGACGGATTTGCTGCAGGGCTTAATCGATGAAGGGCATAAATTACGCGCAGTCCATATTCAGAGAGGCTGGTATGAGATTGATAATTGTGAAGACCTTAAAGTTGTGGAGGCGGAACTGTGAGTGCGGTTTATTGGATTACGGGGCTTTCCGGCGCGGGCAAGACAACGATTGGGAAGATCTTTTATGAGCGGCTTAAAGCGGGACATCCGGGTACTGTGTTTTTAGATGGGGACAGGATGCGCAGGGTATTCGGGGATGATTTGGGATACACAAGGGAAGAACGTATCAAATGTGCTATGCGGTATTCAAGGCTTTGCGCGATGTTAGAAGAGCAGGGGCTGTATGTGATATGCTGTACGATTTCCATGTTTGACTGTGTGAGGGAGTGGAACAGGAAGAATATACGCAATTATAGAGAAATTTATGTGAAAGTATCTATGGAGACGCTTATAAAAAGGGATCAGAAGGGACTTTATAGCGGGACTACAAAGGAGAAAGAGAAGGATGTGGCAGGAGTTCATGTAGATGTGGAAGAGCCGAAAAATCCGGATTTGATTTTATTAAATGATGGGGATAAGGAGCCGGAGGAACAGGTGGAAAAGATGGTATTGTATTGGGAAAAAACAGATCACAGTTAGAAAGTGGAGAAGGGAAATGGTTTATGTCAAAAAATTTTCAAAACAGAGAACCAACAGAGTGGGTAAATAGCTGGTTATCACATGCAGATTGTGAAGGAGACAGAATCTTGTTGAACGGAGACTCTGTGACGAGAGGTTTGCGTGGAAAATTAGAATTTTATATAAAAAAATGGTACAAAGTTGATTTATTTGCATCGTCATTTGCAATAACGGATAATTTGTTTTGGAGAAATTTGCAATGCTTTTTTAATGATGAATATAAATATCAGATCATTTTCATAAATTACAATTATCACCACGGCTATATTGGGGAATATGCAGAAAATGAAGAAGTTTTACAGAGGTTGTACCAAAAACTTATATATCTTTGCCAGTCGTTGTGCGATAGGGTAATTGTTATGACGGGAACTTCTTGTATGAAGCCAGAGCATTTGGAGCAGTTAGATGAAGATGTTGAGTACGGAATCCATATGAGAAATGAAATTGCAAAAAAAGCAGCGGAGAATACGGGGTGCGTTTTGTTTGATTTGCACCATGTTATGAAACAAGGGTTCGGAATAAACTTTAGATATGTCGATCATGTTCATTTTGAGAATAATGCTTATTTTTATATTGCATATAAAATGCTTGTTTCACTTTCCATTCTAAATAAAGAAAAGAAAGAAAAGGCGCAAACGCTGATTTATCGTTCGCTTGAAATTGAGAAACCTACAAAGTCTATTGTTTATCTGGGGAAGAATGTGGGGAGGGGCAGGAACGAATATCAATTATTTTTTTTGTTAAAATATTTTTGCCAGGACATTCGAATTGTTGCATGGGCAGTAACAGATGGAAATAATGCAGATAAGGAAATATGCGGCATTCCTGTATGTGAGATAGAACAGCTTAGAGATAAAAAGAGTTTATTGATTATTTTAGCAAATGAGCAAGAAGAGGCAAAGATGAGGCTTACTGCGGAAGAATTGGGCTTTAATAAGATTAAAAGTTACAATAGCATGTTATCGGAATTGTTTTTATAGTTTGTATTTGAAAGTCTTATCTTAAAGTTGACGAAAAGTAGGGAGGAAGATTAATTATGAAACATGGTGATTTTACAGAATTGGCGAAATTTTATGTAGATAGGCCCGGATATTCGGAGGGCGTATTAAATTGTATTCAGGCGCACATTGTGCTGCAACAGGAAAAAGATGAACTAGTTGTGGCAGATGTAGGCGCTGGAACAGGAAAATTAACAGAAAATCTGATGCGTTTGAAAAAACCTATGCAGGGCTATGCAATAGAGCCAAATGACGCCATGCGGGAGGAAGGGTGTAAAATTTTTGCATCTGTTGACAGAGTTAAGTGGCAGAAGGGATCCGCAGAAGAAACTGGGCTTGAGGATTCGAGTGTGGACTGGGTTCTGATGGGATCGTCCTTTCATTGGGCCGTTCCAAATGTGGCAATGAAAGAATTTTATCGTATTTTAAAGCCGGGAGGATTTTTTACGGCTATTTGGAATCCGAGAAATATCGAAAGCAGCGAACTTCATATGGATATTGAAAAAATTGTGTATGATGAAATTGGCACGACCAAACGGGTCTCTTCCGGTAATAAACTGACGTCAGAAGAAATGAAAGAGAAATTGGAGGGATCCGGATGGTTTAAGGATATGCTATTCATTGAAGCATTTCATGAAGAAAGAATGACGGTAGAACGTTATATGAATGTTTGGAAATCTGTAAATGATATTCAGGTACAGGCAGGGGATGAAGGCTTTCAAAGGATATTGCATAATATACAGGAACGGTTGACAGGTATGAATGAGATTATAGTACCATATCGTTCAAGGGCGTGGACAGTTCGGTCAAAGAAGAAATGAAAATAGCTAAAATAGAACAGATGGCAGTTCTATTAGATTCTATGGGAAGATGGGTATAATGAAAAAAGAGATGTTTTTTGAAGAGAAGCTTGCACAAATAGATTCCATTTTAAAAGAGTGTGATTTTTCGGAACGAATTTTGCTGTGGGGAGGGGGAAAACACACATGTGAATTAATGCGTTACAGTATAATTGTCAAATTTAAGAATTTGATTATTGCAGATAAAATGAACTGTCAGAAAAGATTTTTTTGGAATGTTGTCAATGTATCGGATGTTGACTTTGGGAACATAGATACAGTCGTTATATCTTCTTTGATATACCAGCAGGAAATTGAAGAAGAATTAAAAAATATGCGCTTTGATGGAAAGATAATAAAGTTTTATAATAAAGAAGATACAAAGGAATTTTATCGGTTAAATTGTAAGTATAAAAGATGTAATTTTTTTGAAGGAGATTTTTTAACAATTGAAGCGGCAAAAGCGCATTGTACAAATACAGAAGATAAAGAGCTGTATGAGCGGTCATATCAAAGTGTATGCGCCGTATTAAATGGGTATGCTGCGTATGAGCTAGACACGATGCCTGTTTTTACAAAAAAAATATCTTTTCACCTTATGGCTTGGATCGCTTTGGCTGCTTCTGGAAAACAGAGGTTACTGTAGCGGATTTTGGAGGGGCGTTAGCAAGTACATATTTACAGAACAAAGATTTTATTTGTGAAATTCCAGCCAAAGTAACGTGGTATATTATAGAACAGCCACAATATGTTAAAAGAGGAAACGAGATCTTCACGGACAAATATTTAAAATTTAAAAATTCATTTGATGAAATTTCGGATCAAATCGATGTAATCCTATTTTCAGGTGTATTAATGTATCCTGCAAATTTAGAAGAGATTATAAATAAAGCGATACAGAGAGAGCCCAAATATATTATTGTGGATAGGACATATATTGGTAAACGCTCTAGAGTTGTTTTGCAACATGTATCTGGGATTGCAGGCAATGTTTTTACGTATCCGATGAAGATTTTGGGAAGACAACAATTTATAAATTTATTTTCGAATCAATATGAATTGAAGTATGAATTTGATTCTATAGATGAACAAATTATTTTGGAAGACATGTTTGTAAAAAGTAAAGGATTTATATGGAAAAGAAAATTGTAATGTATAGATATAAACATTCAAAATGAATGTGCTTGGAGCATGGAGGAAAACATGTTAAGATTTTGTGATAGAGAAATAAGCTGTGTAGAATATGAAGCATTAAACAGAAATGAGTTAAGAGCCTATTTTCTTTCTGGACATTTAAACGAAATTGTTTGCGTGTATGATAATTGCTGCACATGGGAAGGGTTTAGGGGAAGAATTACATTTTATTCATTGATACAGAGTGTGGATGTATATGATGCTATTCAGCAGGATTATGTTATTTTAGATGAAAATATTTGGGAAAACGCAAGAACTTATTTTAAATATCGCAAAGACTTTAACGAAGAGGCTTCTATACTTCCTGTTTTAGATTCTTCTTATCAGTTACTCTGTTTTGCATATCAGGATAAAACTGCAGATCGGCAGCTTAGAATGTTAAGGGAATTAGATGAGATTTCAAAAGCTCCAGGTTTTAAAGCGTTATATCCGGAATACGACTGCGTAGAGATACATGGCTGCAATGAATTGGCGTATGCACTTGCAGAATATTTAAGAAAACGTAATATACCGGTGATTTTAAAAGGAAGTATGTGGGAATACTTTGAAAATATGTGTGGAGAGCTACAAGATCAAGGAGAGTATGAAACATTAGAATATCTGAAATTTAAAATTCATGCAGAAGGGATACTTCAAGCTAAGAAAAAACTTTTGCCGGATGTGCTTCAGAGTGTTGCGCCGGAATTTGAATGTGTCGACCAGATGTATGAAACCTGCATTCAGAGAGAGCTCATAAAAGATGCGGCAGGTAATGAGGAATGGCTTTTAGAACAACTACGTCAGGAACAGGAAATTGTGATTTTGGGAGTCGGGGTAGAATCTCAGAATGCATATGACTATTTACTGGGGAAAGGGATAGAGGCATGCTGTTTTGTGTCTAATGGACAATCAGACGGAATATGTCTTGGGAAAAAAATCCTGCCTGAAACAGAGGCAAAAGAAATATTGAAAAATCCAGTTTTTTTGGACTGTGAAACAGAACATAGCGCATGGGGCTTTGGAGAAACAGACAGGTATGATTGTGAAGAATATTATAGGAATAAATCCTTTTTTTGTTTGAAAGATTATATTAAAATTCCGATTGGTTGTTTGCCAAATTCATTAAAAGGAAAACATTTGGTTTTAGTTGGTAATTACAATTTTTGTTGCAATTTGAACCGGGTTTTAAATAACGTGGATGTTGGAAGTATTTCATATTGTGATGTTCTAAACGAATGTGTTGGAAAAACAATGGAGTTACCGTCGATAGATATAAATGCAATCGAGAGGGATGCTCTTGTTTTGGAAGTGGCTCCGTTATATTTTAATGGAAATATAAAAAGAAAAAAATTAAATTATTTAACAGCGCTACAGGAAAGGGGAAATTACAATATTGTAACGTATTTTTCCGATAACAAGGTGTTTATGAATATACAGAAGAAAGGAGAAGATAAATATACGGCGCCTTCTCTGAGGCCGGGAAGGATTTTATTCGGAGCAAGCGGACATATGTGTGGTAATTCACTGCTCTTGCACATATTAGATGATCATCCAAATGTTATTTTTATAGAAGAGATGTTTTTAAATAATAACCTATGCCTGATATGCATGCAGCTTGCTGAAGAGCAACCTGAGAATATGCTGGATTCGTTCTGGAAATTATATGAAAAATTAGAGGACTACACATTTCCAATGTCAGAGTCTGACAAAAAAATATTTGATGATAAGTTTGAGGAACTGTTAACATATAAAGATGCTTTTACGTCACAGGAATTGTTTGTTATATTGAATGTTGCATATGCAGCTATGTGTGGGCGTTGTGTGAAAGATATTCAAGATTTGTTGATTTACTGGGAGCCGCATGGCGCTCCAAAGGACTTATTTATAATTTATGAAGAATGGCTTTCTGACAGGAATGTGAAAGGTTTTTCAATTAATATGATAAGGAACTCATATGTCAGGGCGGGGTCATTTTTTAAACATTGTGAATCCATAGATAAATTCGTATATCCGGGGTTATCATTTTTTTGGAAGGCGATGGAAAGTCCGGATTTTAGCCAGGAGGAACCTGTAAATTGGAAACGTCTTGAAGTGAAATTTGAAACTTTAAAAACTTTGCCAAAGGAAACGCTTTTCAATATCTGTAAAGAATTAGAAATTCCGTGGTCAGATGCTTTATTAAAAACTACTGAACGTGGGAAGGTTACCAGCTATGCTACAAAAAATGAAAATATTAGTGGGTTTGATTTAAAACCCGTTTATAATCTTTATGAGGAATATTTTTCTGATTTTGACAGATTTCGAATAAATTTGGTATTTGCAGATTTACAGAAAAAGGGGGATTATCCCTATGTGAGCTGCAGGAGTTTTTCCAGGCGTCAGCTTTACGAGATGTTTTTAAAAGAATTTCGCTTTGAAAGCAGGCTGGATTTTAAATATGGAGAGAGCGGAAAAATAGTCTTTCGGAAAAACCTTCTTATGAAAGCAAATGAATATATACAGAGGATGCGTAGAAAGGAAATATTAGAGTGATACGGTTTTGCGATAAAGAAATTTGTTGTATTACAGAAATAGAATATAACAGAAGCCGACTGATGCAGTATTTCTTAAATGGACATTGAGCGGAACCAGTTTGTGTGCTAGACGAACAGGGGAGATTTTGGGGTATAATAACATATTATTCTTTATTATATGGGTCTTTGGGTGAGGGAATAGACGGTGTTATATGCAGAGAGTGCATAATATTAGACAAATCCATGTGGCAACAGGCCCGAAGATGTTTTGAAAGAATCCATAAGAGATATGGTGATGTTTTATTAATTCCGGTTATAGATAAAAATTGGAATATGATATGTTTTGCATATCAGGATGATGAGGCGGATCGGGAAATCCGTATGTTGGATGAGTTAAAAGAGCATAAAAACGCACTGGGATTTGGGGATATATATTCAAAATATTCGTATGTGACAATACATGAGTGTAATGAATTGGCGTATTTTTTTGGTTATATTTAAAATCTCAACAGATATCGGTTCATGTATCAGGCGTGTTTTGGGAGAAACTTGGTATAGAGAATGGCATGGAAGATGAAAACGAAGTGTTGGATTATCAAACATTGCATATATATGCAGAAGGAATAGAACCGAGGGACAAGAACGAGAAATTAAGACATAGCGTATCGGCAGAGTTTGAATGTATTGACAGAATTTATGAGGAAAATATTTTAGAGGGAATTATTGGCGATGCTGAGGGCGGATGGGATGCTGCTTTACAAATATTGAGAGGTAAACCCATCGGTATTCTGGGTGTAGACAAAAATTCGCTGGACGCATATAATCTTTTGCTAGCGTATGAAATTGATATTTGCTGTTTTATATCAGATAATCAGAGCCAATATGACACTTATTTGCTTGGAAAAAGAGTAATGGGAAGAGAAGAAGCTGCTATAAATTGGGGGGGGGGGGAATTAGTTTTCATAGGAGTGGAACATAAAAACAGTGCATGGGGATTTGGGGGAACAAACAAATATCATTATCTCGGTTATCCCCGAAATCGCAGATTCTTTTTGTTGCGAGATTATTTTGAGGATATCCCAAATGGAATGCTTCATATATTAAAGCGTTATACGATGCATTTAGGCAATAGGCTGATATTTGTGGGAGATGAACGTCTATGCTTTATGATAAAATGTCTTTTGAACGACAAAATTATACCAGAGGATAAACTTGTATTTTGCGACATTTTTGAGGAATATACATCAAGTAAAAAGAAAATGTCCAGGATAGGAAATGAAGAAATACAAAATAATGACATTTGTTTGCTAGTACTCCCAGAATATAATGGCTGTATGGTGAATGAGAAAACTGGGATTACATATCGGAAAAAATTAGAAAATAAATATAAAGAAGAATTAAGAAAACACGGTATTACATATGTCCTGGAATATCATCCTGAAAATAATGATCTTTTAAAAGAATATAAAACCACGGATGATGGTAATGTCTTGAATTTAAAGTCTGGAAAAATAGTAATTGGCGCAATTAATTCTTGTAGTGGAAATGTTTTATTTAATGGCATTCTGGATAATCATCCTGATATTTTAATCATGTCAGATACTTTTTTGAGCAGAAATTTGTATTCAATTTGTGAGAGATTAGCATGGGAACCGAGCGATTTGGTTTTATCCATATTTTGGGATATACTGGAAAAAGAGCTTCCTCATTATACGGATTACCAGGAATATTCACAGGATAAAAGAGATGTATTATCCCACATATGCCGGGAGATTCCGCAAAAAGATATATTTAATCAGTGTATGAAACAAATACTGGCGCAAAAAGAACGATTTTCCTCGCAGGAATTATTTGTGGCATTACATATTGCGTATGCAAAAATGTTTGGAAAAGAAGTGAAAAAAATTTCAGATGCAGTAATTTATTGGGAACCACACAATGTACCAAGGGATCAATGTGAAGAGTATTTAAAATGGCTGTCAGGAATTGGCGCAGAGGGTTTTATTGTTAACATTGTTCGTAATGCATATATTCGGGCAGGATCTCATTTTCAATGTCTGGATGAAGAACAGGTTTTACATTGGATTGAAGCGGCGTTATCTTTTCCAAATGAAGAGAAGAAAGTTTACCTTGGCTGGAAAAGAGTTGTGTTGAAATTTGAGGAGTTAAAGCGCAATCCTGAGAATGAGATGAGGGAATTTTGCAGACAGACGGGGATGGAATGGTCGGATACATTTCTTGAAGTCTCTTCAAAATATTCATATAAAGAAGTACGAGGATTTGATGTAGAACCGGTTTATCGAACATGGGAGAAATATTTTTCTGCGTTTGATCGGTTTCGGATATCTTTGATTACCGGGCCCTGGCAAAAAAAATATGGTTATCCGTATATAGACATTCTTGATTTTAATAGGAGGGAACTTCAGGAAATGTTTATAAAAAAGTTTCGTTTTGAAGAAAATCAGGTGTTTGATAATGAGGAACAAGAGATATTCTTTTTAAAAAGGAGAGAAAGATGGATTACCGTATGGTTATGGAAAGTACGTAGAATGAATATTCTTGAAGGGGCATTAATGGATTGTAAATGATTTTCAGTAATATGCCGATATAAAATTTAGTATAAGGAATCATGGATGATTTATTAGATACAAGGAAGTAGAAATGATCAAGTCTAAAGAAAGATTCATGAAGGGTAACATATTTATGGATCTTTTTTATTTAAATAAATGTTGTGAAATTTTGCAAATTCTTGGAGTGAACAGGTTTCATTAGAAAAAGCAATTGGGTTGGAGGAGATTTTAATGAAGCGCCAGAGAGTGCTAGTAACAGGTGGGGCAGGGTTTATTGGTTCTTGCCTTTGTGAAAAATTGTTAGACTTGGGTAATGATATTGTCTGTATGGATAATTTGTTTACGGGGCAGAAGGATAATATAAGACATTTAATGGACAATCCATATTTTGAATTTATTCGTCAGGATGTTTTAGAAGATGTATATGTGGAATGCGATCAGATTTATAATCTTGCATGTCCGGCAAGCCCTGTTCATTACCAATATGATCCGATTAAGACTGGAAAAACAAGTGTGATTGGCGCCCTGCATACATTAGGATTGGCAAAACGATGTCACGCCAGGATTTTACAGGCGAGTACGAGTGAAGTATATGGAGATCCTGAAGTTCATCCACAACCAGAGACATATCGCGGATGTGTAAATCCAAATGGTATTCGTTCTTGTTATGATGAGGGGAAAAGGATGGCGGAAACATTATTTTTTGATTATCATCGACAGCATGGTGTGGATATAAAAGTGATTCGGATATTTAATACATATGGGCCAAGAATGCGCTGCGATGATGGACGAGTAATATCAAATTTTGTTGTTCAGGCGCTGAAAAACGAAGATATTACAATTTATGGAGACGGTAATCAAACGAGAAGTTTTTGTTATGTAGATGATCTGGTAGAAGGAATCGTGTTAATGATGAACAGCAGGGATGGATTTACAGGCCCTGTAAATCTTGGGAATCCAGAGGAATTTACGATGCTGGAATTGGCGGATATGATTATTCGTCTAACAGGTTCAAAATCAAAAATAATATATATGGCGCTTCCGCAAGATGATCCAATGCAAAGAAAACCGGATATCACTTTAGCACAAAACGAACTGCATTGGAACCCTACGGTCAGATTAGAAACAGGACTGAAGAAAACGATTGATTACTTTGATAGTATACTATAGAACTGAAAGGCGGGAAAGGTTTTAAATTAATGAGGGAGAAAATGTTGTTAGGCATGGGAGGTTCTATTGTTGCAGATGAAATAATCTACTTTGCGCCCAGCAATTTACCAGGTTTTTTTCAGTATAATAAAATCACGGGAAAACTTGGTTTATTACCAATAAAAGAAACAAAAAGAAAAGAAATATATCCGGTTAGATATGTGGGAATGTGTACACTTCATGATAAAATTATTTTCTTACCATATTATGCATCAGAATTATTGGTTTATGATATGAAATATAAAAAAGAAGTGAATAGGATTCACCTAAAATCCAAACTGCCAAAATCTAGTCAATGGTATCGGTTTTATATACATGCTGTTCCCTATTTAAATTTCGTTTATTGTATTGGATGGCATGATAGTGAAATGTTGTGTTTCAATATTGAAACGGAAAAAATATCAGTGGTAAATACTTGGAAAAAAGCAATTGCTGAAGTTGTGGGTAATACGTCGTTTATAGGAATACATGCGTATGATGTATGTGTGGTGGAAGGAAATCTTTGGGCGCCGATTCATACAAGAGATTGTATTTTGGAATTTAATTTGCAGACAATGGAGGCGAGGGTACATAGGGTAGGAATGCCAGATATGAAATTTGCAACAATATGTTTTGATGGAACAGATTTCTGGTTGACAGGTGATAAGAAAAGGATAGTAAAATGGAATAAAAATACAAAAGAAGCATCATATATAGGTCAGTTTCCCAAAGGGTTTATAAAGTCTTCAAAAGAAGAGAAAGACTATTTTTATAAGAGTTATTATGAAAGTGGTATTGTTTATTTTTTTCCTATGTTTGCGAACATGGCATTGAAAGTGGATGTAGGGATATGTAAAACGGATATTTTTTACCAATGGGATAAGCTTTTGGCATGTAATGTGGTACAAAAATGGGATGAAAATACATTTTATGTGGAATGGTGTTGTGAAGGCTCCGCTAAGATTGAACATAGTATGATAATTGATGTAGATGGTTGTATATTAAATGAAGATGTTATGGAGATAGATATTGATGAACTTGAATGGCCGGAGTATATAGATGATGATGCATTATATCATGAAGATGAGATTATGACATTAAATAGGTTTTTAGATAAAAGAGCTTGCACCGGAGTGAAGGATAAGTGTGACAGGTGTGATTCGGCTGGAAAAAAAATATACTTGGAGGGAAAAAATATTGGATAAGAATAAGTGTAAAGAGGCAGGTGGACTACCGTTTGTTTCTGTAATTATTTCAACATATAATCGTGCTCAGTATATAAAAATAACAATAGATAGTTTTTTGAATCAGTCATATCCGTCACATTTGTATGAAATTATAATATGCGATAATAATTCGTCGGATAATACAAAAGAGGTAATAGAAAGCTGTATAAAAGATAAAAATGAAAAGAGAATTCGTTACTTATTTGAAAAACGGCAAGGAATGCATTTTGCACGGAATTATGCAGCGAAAAAGTCCTGCGGAGATTTATTATATTTTGCGGATGATGATATAATTGCAGATAGAAATTTATTAATTGAGTTAGTGTCTGTTTTTGAAGATAAAAGAGTTGGATGTGCAAGCGGCAAGATTCTTCCAAAATGGGAATGTACGCCGCCAGATTGGGTCAAAAAATATTGTATCAATTCGTTGTTAAGTTTAAACGACTTAGGAGACAGTACTATAATTAGAAGAAAAGATCCTGGAGTGTGGGGATGCCATGAGGCGGTAAGAAGAGATGTTTTTTTCGAAGTCGGGGGATTTCATCTGGATCTGGTGGGAAATGGGCCGGGTATTGGTGACGGAGAAACGGGCATGAATGATGATATCAAGAATCTGGGGTATTATTTTGCCTATGTAGGAAAGTCGGTCACGTATCATATGATACCTCCTGGACGGATGACACAAAAGTATTTGAATAAAAGGTATAAGTACAATGGGAATTCTCATAGTTATTCTGAATATAGAAAAAAACCATTTACAAAAAGGGAATTACCAAAAAGGATATATTATTATTTGAGAACACTCATTTTGGCTGAAATTAAAATTGTCAGACAGTGGCGCAGAGGAAAAATGTCACTGCGTTTTTTATTAGCTGAGTTTTATTATTATACTGCAAGAATAAGGTATGAACTTCATATTGTATTAAATAAAAAATTTAGAGCATTAGTTGAATATAGCGATTGGCTATAAGAGGGGCGGCAGAAGCGGCAAATGGAAAAAATTGAATTTATTAGAAAAAAAGACAGGTTATTGGCAATGATAATTAGGAGTGAATACACCTGCGAGGGAATAAATTTTTTGACTCCCGAAGATTTTTCGCAACAGGTTGCGTATATGCATCATTCCGCAGGAAAAAAAATTGATGCGCATATCCATAACTTGTCACATAGAAATGTTTTTCTGACTCAGGAGGTATTATTTATAAAAAAGGGAAGTATGAGAGTGGATTTTTATGATGCCTACGAGGATTATTTGGAAAGCCGTATATTGTATACGGGTGATGTAGTTTTACTGGTGTCGGGGGGCCATGGGTTTGAGGTGTTAGAGGAAGTTGAAATGATAGAAGTCAAGCAAGGGCCTTATTCTGGAGAAATGGATAAAAAACGTTTTGATGGAGTGTCAGATGAAGGTGTTACGATTATAAGTTAAGGAGATAGAATGGATTTTATACCGGTAAACGAACCCGTGTTAAATGGAAATGAGAAGAAGTATCTTTGTGAATGTATTGATTCAGGTTGGATTTCTTCGGAAGGGCCATTTGTAAAGGAATTTGAAAAAAAAATATGCGCTTTTGTTGGCAGAAAATATGGAATAGCGGTGTCAAATGGAACAGCGGCATTGGAAATTGCTATACGGGCAATCGGAATTGAAAAAGGCGATGAAGTGATTATGCCTACATTTACGATTATATCTTGCGCGATGGCTGTAACCAAAGTGGGGGCAGTTCCTGTATTTGTGGACAGCGACCTCTATACGTGGAATATGAATGTTGACGAAATAGAATGTAAAATAACGGAGAAAACAAAAGCGATCTTAGTTGTACATTTATATGGATTACCCGCTAAACTAGATCGTATTATGGAACTGGCAGAAAAATACAATTTAAAAATTATTGAAGATGCTGCCGAAATGCTTGGTCAGCAATACAAAGGACGGTTTTGCGGAAGCTTTGGTGATATTAGTACATTTAGTTTTTATCCTAATAAACATGTAACGACAGGGGAAGGAGGTATGATAGTTGTAGATGATGCAGAATTAGCGGAGCGATGCCGTATGTTTAGAAATTTGTGCTTTCAACAAGATGTGAGATACGTACATGATGAAATTGGGTATAACTATAGATTTACTAATTTGCAGGCAGCGGTTGGTCTTGCCCAAATAGAGAGGCTGGAAGAATTTGTAAGCCGAAAACGTGCAATGGGAAAATACTATACAGAAAATTTGCAGGATGTTAGCGGATTGATGCTTCCTTTGCAAACGACAGAATATGCGGATAATATATATTGGGTATATGGGTTAGTTTTGGAACAGCATATTTCAATAGATAATAAAAGGATGCAAAACCTATTGAAAGAAAAGGGAATAGGAGCCAGAACATTTTTTTGGTGTATGCATGAACAGCCTGTTTATCAAAGAAATGGAATGTTTTCAGAAGAGGCGTATCCAAATGCAGAATATCTGGCAAGAAAGGGGTTTTATATTCCTAGCGGTTTAGCAATAACAAAAATGCAGATGGATAAGGTGATTGAAGCGATAAAAGATATTATGAAATTGATTGGTTAGAAATATAAATAGGGAACCAGTAATTTGGGGGAGGCAAAAGGACGGAAGTTGATTTGGGGCATGGAACTTGAAGTTAAGGAAACGCGTTCTATATTTTCTATAAAAATATGCGAAATGGTAGAGGAAACTAAATGATAATGAATAAAAATATATTTGACACAATTAATAGAGTCTATGAAGCGTTAAGCGATGATAAGTCAAAAAGAGTCTTTTTGGCAAGGTTGGATTATTTATTCAATGGAAACAAAAATAAATTTTTTGAATGGTTTCTAAACGAGAATGAGACGATTTGTTGTCCTGAGTTAGATAAATATGAGAATGGGAAACAGAAAAAATATATTATTTTTGGCGCAGGGTTAGAAGGAAAAAGAACACATAAAATTTTAACGGCTAGTGGAAGGGCTGTATATGCTTGGTGCGATAATAATCGGAAACTTTGGGGGAAAAATATCGGAGGCTCCTGCGTGTTGTCACCAGGAGAGTTGCTTCATACGCATAATGATGCAACCGTTATTATTTCAGTAAGCCGTTGTTTGTTGGATATATATCAGCAATTGTTAATACTTGGCTTCCCCAGACAGAATATTTTTATTCCCGAAAACGGGTTTTTATTAGGGACTGCAGGATGGCAGTATTTTGATGTGTTTGAGCCGGAAAAACAAGAAGTATTTATTGATGCGGGATGTTGGAATGGAATGACAACAAAGGAGTTTGTAGATTGGTGTAAAGGGGATTATAACAAAATCTATGCATTTGAGCCAGACTGTATATGTTGGCAAACTTGTGAAAACACATTTGAGAGAGAACATATTATGAATGTGCGGCTGATAAAGAAGGGTACATGGAAAACGGAAGGCGACCTTCATTTTAAGGGGAATGGAATTGGGGATTCTATGATATTAACAGAAGACATTTCTTCTGCTTTGATTCCAGTGACAAGTATTGATAGAGTACTGAAGGGAGAAAGAGTTTCATTTATTAAAATGGATGTGGAAGGAAGTGAACTGGAAACGTTAAGCGGGGGAAGGGAAAGTATCCAGAAATATAAACCGAAGCTAGCAGTTTCTGTTTATCATAAACCGCAGGATTTATGGAAATTGGCAGATTATATTCTGGAGATACATCCAGACTATAAACTTTTTATGCGCCATTATACAACTTGTAATTTTGAAACCGTACTGTACGCTATATGAGTTTAAGAAGCGTTTATACTATATTGTAATATAAGGAGCGAGTCCATGATCTATCATAGCACGAATATGCAGGATATTTTCGAAGATTTAATGAATAAAAAGAAACGGGTAATCTTGTTTGGGGCTGGAATATGCGCTTCCTATTGTATCAGGAAGATGGATGAGTTTATCTGGTATTTATGTGATGATTGGAAAACGCCGGATTATATAACGGGAGGCGATGATACAGAAGTTTATCCCTATCCATATACGCCGATGGAAGAATTTATAGATTATATAATTGATAACGACGGAAAGAAACAAGGAAGTGATTATAAGTTTCATGATTGGACATATCCTATCAAATCAGTAGAGTACTTAAATCAAATTAATCTGGAGCGATATATTATCATTATTGCTGCAGAGAGGTATGAATTTGAAATCCGAAAACAGTTAGATGAAATAGAGTTGTTAGAGAATGTGCCGTGTTATAGCTATAACAGAAACATGCATTATTATGAAACATATTCCAGAGGGTTAATTGTAGACAGGATTATGATACCGTATCTTGATAAATTGAAATCATTTAAGCATTGGAAATTTCCGGAGAATGAGTATGAAATCATAAAAAGATTAATTGAACAGGGTGAATATGTATCGAATGGCGTAGCATTTCAAATTACGACTATTTGTAATTTGCGTTGTAAATATTGTGCAGATTATATTCCCCGGATGCGTGAAAATAGGAACATGGATGTAGAGCAGGTTTTAAGAGATATTGATATCTTTTTTGGCGTGACAGGAAGATGCCTTTATGTGCAATTGAGCACAGCAGAAGCGGTTTTATGTACGAATTTAAGCGTTATATTGAAAAAATTGCTTGAAATGGAACAAGTTCAGTTTATAGAAATTATTACAAACGGTTTATCATATCCAACAGATGAGGAAGTGATAAAACTTCTTTCGGATCCAAAAGTAATGCTTGTTATGAGCGATTATAATATGCATGAAAAGACGGACAAAAGCAGGAAGTTTTATGAGGAGCATGGAATTCGTGTCAATTATCTGATGAATCAGAAATGGAAAATTGAAGGAACAAAGCCATTTAATAGTAATATGAGCCATAAGGATTTGGTTGATTGTTATATGACGTGTGAACAAGCAAGACTGTGCCCACAGGAAATTGCGGAAGGAAGACTGACTGGATGTGGAAGAATCCAAAGATTTGTGGAATTGTCTGAGTTTGAAAGTGAACATGATTATCTGGATTTTGATAGATATCCTACTAAGGCAGACTTAAAAGAAGCATTGATAAAATTAAATCTGGATCCTTATATGGACGGTTGCGCGTGGTGTGCAGTCCCCCGCCAAAAACCATCTGAGTTCATTGAGCCTGCAGAGCAGCTGCCTAATGGCGTTAGAGATTGGGATTAAAATTTGCCGATTTTCTGCGAAAGGAAAGGACTGATTTTAGTAATGGAAGTATTTCGGGAATATGCTTATTATTACAACGCGTTTTATAATGATAAAAATTATAAAGAGGAAGCGGGGCAGGTTGATGCTTTACTGAAACGATACGGAAGAGATGTAACTAAGTTGATAAACTACGGATGTGGTACAGGGAGACATGATATCGAACTTGCAAAAATGGGATATGAATGTACTGGTCTTGATATGAGCCAGATGATGATTGAACTGGCCAGAGAACAGGCAAACGACTTGGGGATAGAGATTGAATTTTCTGTAGGGGATATTAGAAAGTTCCGGTCTAATAGAAAATATGACGGTGTAATATCATTATTTCATGTTATGAGTTATCAGAATAAGAACAATGACGTATTAAATGCTTTTCGGTCGGCAAGAAGCGCATTAAGATCGGGAGGGTTATTTCTGTTTGATGCATGGTATGGACCTGGTGTCTTGAGTGATTGGCCGGCTGTCAGGATAAAAGAAGTGGAAGATAGCAAGTATCGTCTAGTGCGTATTGCTAGGCCGATTATGTATGACAAAGAAAATCGGGTAGATGTCAATTATGAGGTTTTTATTATTGATAAGAAAACACAAAAAGTTAAGGTGGTTTATGAAACACATAAGATGAGATATTTTTTTAGGCCAGAATTAGAGTTTTTTTTAAATGAGGCTGGATTGGAACTGTTGGATAATTTGGATTGTAAGACGTTTGGTGAAACGGATTATAATTCGTGGACAAGTTATTTCATTGCTAGAGCGATGTAAGTTTGAGGAGTATAGATGTGAAAAAAAAGATTGGATTAATATTGCCTACAAGTCCCAGAGATGGAGGAGAGCATCAATATGCTGTATTGGTTGTAACCTGTCTGTTGGAGAGAGCGGGTGTGGAATATGAATTGATTGCGTTATGTGGTAATTCCTTTTGGGAGAGATGGTGTAAAAATGCACATATAAAATATGTGGGTTGTCCCTTTCCCAAAGGTTCTGAACATAAAATCCGCTTAACTACCAGATTCCCATATTTTGTGGGACTTTATGATCGGTTTATGACGCCGCTTGGTAAAAAGATTGAAGAAGAACATATAGATCTCCTTTTCTCAACACAGCAGGGAGCGTTCATACCGGAATTTAAGGTGAAATTTGTAGTGCCTGTACATGATCTAATGCATCGGTATGAGCCGGAATTTCCTGAGGTGCGCAGCGCATGGCCTATTCGTGAACTTTATATGAAGTATCTTGCAAAACATGCGGATTGTATCTTGGTAGATTCCAGATTGGGAAAAAAACAGTATAAGGAGTCTTATTTCCATAAGTTTTCTCATAAACCACATATTATTAGTTTGCCATATGTTGTACCAGAATATATTCTAAGAGCAGAAGAAGAATTTGTAGAAGTTCCGCAAAAATATATTTTTTATCCGGCGCAGTTCTGGAAGCATAAGAATCATATGAATCTAATAAAGGCTATAAACATATTACGGGCAAAACTGGATGATATTCATCTTGTCCTGGTTGGTACGGAGAAGAACTACTATAAAGAAATAAAGGCATATATTAGGGAAAATAATTTGGAGCATTTTGTTACGGTGCTTGGATTCGTAAGTGACAGAAAAATGGTTTATCTTTATAAGCACGCGATGGGGATGGTTATGCCTACATATTTTGGGCCAACAAATATTCCTCCATTAGAAGCAATGGCACTGGGGTGTCCGGTGGCGGTTTCAAATAATTATGCTATGCCGGAACAAATTGGGAAAGCAGCTCTTTATTTCCATCCGGATAAACCGGAAGAAATGGCAGATTGTATTGAGATATTATGGACAGATGCAGAACGACGTAATAAATTAATAGAATCTGGCTATAAAAGAGTGCGAAAATGGACAAAAGAAGAATTTAGCCATAGATTGTACAGAATAATTAATGCTGTTTTGGCGGAATCGGATGCAAAGTGAGGCGAAGAAAATGAATCAAGTGATTATATATGGAGCGAAAGAAACGGGAAAGAGATATCTGGATTTTTTGGAATGGCGTGGACTGAAAGATAGGGTTTTGGGTTTTTGTGATAAAAATTATCAGGAGATTCAAACTGTCGGAGGATTATCCGTGTTTTCTTATGAAGCTGCAAAACAAATAAATGTTCCGTTTTTAATTGCAGTATCGGAGAAATCTGCAGTGGCAGAGGTCTTGCACATGTTTAAAGAAGATGGATTAGAAGGATATTTGTTTACGGATCTCTATAGATTATTGGAAGAGGAACAAAGTGTATTTTTGAGGGAATGGTGTGCATATCACCATGCAAAAAATAATGATGTGTGGTATAAAGAAGCAGAAAAGAAAGAGTCGGTGAAAGTTTTTTGGGAAGATAGTACCCCTTTCTATCAGTATTTTAAAGAATTGGATTTGCGGAACGTAATTGAATTGGCATGTGGCAGAGGCAGGCATGTGCCATATTACTTAAATTTGGCAGGGCAGATTACGCTGGTAGACATTTTAGAGGAGAATATAGAGTTTTGTAAAGAAAGGTTCAAAGAAGAAAAAAATATTATTTATTACCGAAACAACGGTTACAATTTTGAAGAACTTTTATCGAACTGTTATACATCTGTGTTTTCATATGATTCAATGGTTCATTTTGAACTGCTGGATATATACGAATATTTAAAAGATATTTATAGAGTACTACAAAAAGGCGGAAAGGCGCTTTTGCATCATTCTAATTATGATGCGGATTATAAAGCTGATTTTGCACATGCACCACATGCAAGATGTTTTATGAATAAAAATATTTTTGCATATCTGGCAGTTCGTGCGGGATTTCGGGTTCTAGATCAGAAGATAATTGATTGGTATGATAAATCTAATTTGGACTGTATTTCTTTATTGGAAAAATAACTGACGTACAATTGGAGGATTTCTATGAAGATTGCTTTTTTTCTGGATTCGCCGAAAGGATTTGGAGGGGCAGCGAGTTTGTTATTGCGGCAGGCAAAGCTGATGTCTGCGTTGCATGATGTGTTTGTAATCATTCCATGTGATGAATATGGAATGATAAATGAAGAGGGGGTAAGAAGATGTAAACAGGCTCGGATTCCCGTAAGAATTTTACAATTTTATACAACGTTTGATTTTCGGCGGGTAGATTTTCTGGGCGCTCTTAAATGCGCTAAAAAAATTAAACATTTTGCAGAAGTGGAAAAAATTAATTTTTTTCATAGTGTTCAATTGAATATTGCTGCCGAGATAGCGGCACGGGAACTTAAAATACCACATTTGATGAATATTTACCAGATGAAGCCAGAAGACTTTAAATTGGTATATGGAAATATTTATCCTAAATATCATTTATGTGATTCGCAATTGTTTTCTACTATTTGGAGCCATAATTTGGATATAGAGTCCAGATGTATTCGGCCGATTGCACCACTTAGACAGCAGAAAAAGAAATACAGGCACAAAAAACAAGCATTTCTGATTGTTATGGTTGGAATGGTATGTGCAAGGAAGAATCAACTCGCAGGTATCCAGGCAGTGGAGCGTTGCCTAGATAAATTTGATGTAAGAATGGTGATTGCTGGCGATGTGGCAGGAGAATATGCCAAAGAATGCCGTAATTATGTATTACGGAAGAATTTGCAGGAAAGAATACGGTTTAGTGGTTTTGTAGAAGATATAGACACTCTTTTGGACAAGAGTGATTGCTTTTTATGTACAAGCATAGATGAATCTTTTCCAACTTCTATTGTGGAGGCTGTTACATATGATATGACGGTTGTTACAACTCCGGTAGCAGGTGTTCCGGAATTATTTATAAACGGACAGAACGGATTTGTAAGTGCAGATTTTTCAGTAGAAAGTATTTTTAATAGTTTGACGGCATGCTTTCAGGCTTATGAAAGTGCAGAAATTGTAAATATACATGCAAATGCTTCACACACCTGGGAAAATAATTTTTCTCCAGATGTTATTCAAAGTCAGATAGAAAACTATTACTGTTTTATCAATAAAAATTGCAAACATGTGGAATACAATTTGGAAAAGTTGGAAGAGGATGTTACAAATACGACTTTGCTAATAAAAAATGCTGGTTTTGAAAAATGGGTTAGAAAGAGATGCTTGTACTATGCATTCATCAGAAAGCATATTGAGCCTGGAAGGAAAACGTATATATGGGGGGCTGGTTTTTTAGGAAAAGTAGCATATGATTTGTTAAATGCTTTGCGTATGGACATAAAATTGGAGGCTTTTGTTGATAGGGCAAAGCAAGGAAATTATTGCGCTTTACCGGTTATAAAACCAGAGGATATACCTTATACAGAAGATGTTAATGTTTTTGTAAGCTTTGAGTATAAAAAGGAAGAGGCCATTGAATATCTTGAAAAACAAGGGTTATTATATAATGAGGATGTCTGGCTGTTGCCATGATAAAGAAGAAACGTGTGGAGAGGTTGTAGTATGAAGATATCAATCATTACGGTATGTTTAAATAGCAGGACAACGCTGGAACAGACGATAAAAAGTGTTGTAAACCAGGAGTATGCCGAGAAAGAATATATTGTTATTGACGGAGGTTCAACGGACGGTACCGTGGAACTTATAAAAAAGTATTCTAATCAGATTTCTTTTTGGGCGAGTGAACCAGATCGTGGTATCTATGATGCAATGAACAAAGGTTTGGAACGCGCAACTGGAGAAGTGATTGCTTTTTTGAATAGTGATGACTGGTATGAGCCGCATACACTTGTACGAGTTGCAGATTATTTTTCAGCGAATTGCATGGACTGCCTGGGAGGCGAAGTTAATTCTGTAATCCGAAACAGGGTTTTAAACCGGAAACGTTCTCATACAAAAGAAGATATTCATTTTTACATGATTTATAATCACCCGGCTTTATTTGTTAAAAAAATTGTCTTTGATGAAATAGGGATGTTTGATATACGGTATAAGATTTCTGCTGATTATGATTTTGTTCTTCGGGCGCATAATGCAGGATATGTGTTTTTAGAAGTTCCGGATGTGTTTACAAATTTTAGAAGGGAGGGGCTTAGCGAAAATCAACGATGTTTAGCTGTAAAAGAAGGTTTGGAGATTTCTTTGAAGAATCTTGGGGAGCATGGAGATGAACTTAAAGAACAAATTCTTCAGCGTGTAAATCCAGATAAAGAATATGATAATACAATTATGCAGATGGTTTATATGTATGATCCATTGTTTATAAAAAACTTTTTAAATGATGGAAAAAACATATACATTTGGGGCGCTGGAAAAACAGGCAATAGGTATTTAGCGTTACTTTTAAAAGCGGGTATAGAGATTATAGGGGTTATTGATACATATAATACACAAAAGAAATTTCAGGGCTATCCTGTGATTAGGCCGCAGGACGTACCACGCGATGCTTTTGTTTGTATTGCCTCAATAAATTATTATGAAGAAATAATTGGCAAATTAAGAGAAATGGAATTTGAGAAAGACAGGTATTTAACATTATTTGATTTTAAAAAGCGAATTATTGAATATGGGAAAAAGTTTTATGCAGATAAGGTACTTTAAATCACATTTTCTATAGTTAAGAGAGGAGATTTTTGGAATGGCAAAATTATCGAATAAAACAGGTGTTTTGGCAGCGTTAGTAGTTGGAACGGGTACAGGATTTTTGCTTGGAAGGAAAGCGTCATTAAAGAAAAAAGATAAGTTTAAAATGTATGCGGATAAACATCTTGCGATTCTTCAACTTTTTAATCAATGGCTTGTAACCAAGCAGGAAAAAAAATCTATTGCTGAATATCTGAAAAACAAGGGATTTAATAAGATTGCGATTTATGGAATGGGTTATGTAGGGGAACGTTTGTTTGATGAACTGAAAGATTCTGATGTTAAAGTGGAATACGCGATTGATAAAAATGCGGATGGCATCAATATGGAGATTGATGTATTTACACCAGAGGAAGAATTGCCAGACGTAGATTTAATTATTGTTACAGCAATATATTTTTATGCTGAAATTGAACGAACGCTTAAGGAATTAACAGATTACAGAGTTTCCTCATTAGAAGATATTTTATATGAAATGTAAAGCAATGAATATATTAGTTGCTGTAGATGAGAAATATCTGGAACCACTGTCAGTCATGTTGTATTCTTTGGTTTGCCATAATAGGGGGATATTCTCAATATATATTCTTCATTTTGATATACCATTGAGAAAACAATTGGAATTTCAAAAAAAGACATTAAATTGGAACAAAGGATTGAAGAATGTTTATTTTATTCAGGCAAAAAGAGAAGACTTTGCTGGAATAGGGGAAGATACACGTTACAGGCAGGAAGCAAACCTAAGATTATTGATACTAAAGCTGTTGCCAGTAAATGTCAGTAAAATTTTATGGCTGGATATTGATATAATTATTAAAGGAAATATTCAGGAGTTTTATGAATATCCAGATAAAGGGCAATATGCGCTTGTGTGTGAAGATATGTTTCCAAGAAACGAAAAAAGGGATACTTTAAAACGAATTGGTATGCGTCAGAATGAACGTTATTTTAATTCAGGCGTAATGTTGTTATATCTAAACAATATACGATCGGTATATGACGAAGCATATTTTATTTCATTTTTAAGAAATAACAAACAAAAGATGAAATATCCGGATCAGAGTGTTTTGAATATCTGCCTAAAACGCCGTTTGGTTTGGGCTGCTCCGGAAATTTACAATTTGCAGTTGCTGCGGGCAGATAGACGTGACAAGTTAAAAATTAGAAGAAGTATTAATAAGGCGAAAATACTGCATTATAATACGAAAGAGAAGCCATGGGATTGTGATTATGATGGTATATTGGAATTGCAATACTGGAAGTACGGCGTACGGGTATTGGGCATTAGGCGATGCGTACAGCATTTATTAGATAGGATGGTTGATATTACCTGGAGGAAGAGGAATGATTAGAGATCTGGAGTTAATAAAAGATATTACGCCGTTGTTTGAAAAGAAACTTATACTTTGGGGAATTGGGGAAAATGGGGAAGCGATTTTAGAAGATATTGAAGCCATGGGCGCAGGCAGAAAAGGTATCTTGCTTTGCAATTTCGGTGATAAGCTATGGGAAGAAAAAACGAACCTGAAGTATTCACTGTTATCACCAGACGAGTTAGCAGAGGTTTTACAAGAAGAACTGAATGAAATTATGTTTCTGGCAATGGAAAATTCTTTAGAATTACAAGACGAAATCATAGAGAAAATAGAAAGACGATATGGGAGGTTTGCAAGTATTTATACGGAATATGCAATCAGATGGGGTATTTATTATAATATCTCGAATTTGAATGTAGATGAAAGTTTTCGGAAAAGTAAACTGGCGGAACATGAAATAAATCGAAATATGGATAATGGCGTGGCAATGCATACTTTGGTGGCATTGAAATATTTTGCTTTTCTGCCATTACATGACGATGAAATAATTTTGGTGTATCAGCCTGGGAAAGTGGCTTCTTCTTCTGTATACCGGAGCATTTTAAATTATGGCCATTACGCGTTGCACTGTCATGGATTAAAAGATGTCAGATCAGGGAAAAATAATTTGTCTCAACTTTTGTCGTTAAAATCTGGAAAAATCATCAGCCTTGTCAGAGAACCAATAGCAAGACAAATATCCACTATGTGGCAGAATATTTCAAGCGTAGTTCGTTATAGTGCAGATGCGGATTTTTCGGAAATTGAGCAATATTATTTTGGGGAGGGGTTTGAAAATACACAATATGAATGGTTTGACAGAGAAATGAAAGAGGTCTTCGGAATAGATGTATTTGCATACCCCTTTGATGTTGAAAGAGGCTATATCATTATTAAACAGGGAAATATTGAACTGTTATTAATGAAAATGGAAAAATTGTCAGAATTGAGAGGCATTATAGGAGATTTTTTAGGTATTGAACATTTTGAAATAGAAAATCGTAACATAGCAAGTGAGAAGCTGTATCGATTTGCAATTAAAGCTTACAAAAAACAATTCTCAATTTCGAAGAAGCGGCTGGAGGATATTTTTATGAATAACGAGAAAGTTAAATATTTCTATTCTGAAAAAGAGAGGATTGCGTTCTATCAAAAATGGAACAGGAAAGAAAATGTTTAGACATCGGAGGGGACGATGGAGCATAAATTGGTAATTCATGTAGGGACACCAAAAACAGGGACAACGGCAATTCAGCAGTTTCTTTGCCTTAATTCAGTAATGTTACAGCAATTTGGCTGGTATTATTTGGACTTGCAAAGAGGAACGGATATCAAATCAAATACAGAAGATGTGGATTTTACCGGAGCAAAACTTCTTAGTAAAGTTGTGGATTTGAAGTCAGGCTGGTGTGTGGATACGGAGCATACAATCTGGCGGGAAATGTGGAAGCTGCTGAAGGGACTGCTTAGAGAAAGTGATGTCATTTTATCGGAGGAAATGATTTGGAGATGGAATATGACATCTTTTTTTGAAGCATGTAAAAGAGAATATGATAATATAGAAGTTATTGTTTATTTGCGAAGGCAAGATCGGTATATAGAGTCATGGTGGAATCAAGAAGTCAAAGAACGTCCGTTTAGGTCAGAAGCGTTTGATGCTTACATAAAAAACAATAAAGATGCAACGTTGCATTATTTAGAAAGGCTGAATAAGCTCTCTTCTACTATCGGAAAGGAGCGTGTGAAAGTTCGGGCTTATGAAAAAAAGCAGTTCTTAGGAGCACGAAAGGACGTTATTTCCGATTTTTTGGCAACAATCTCTGTTTTTCCTAATTGGGAAGACTGTATTATAAATACGTCAGAAAACGAGGGACTATATGGTAATGTATTGGAAATCAAGAGGAATTTGAACGCAGTTTTAGTAAAGGAGGATGCGGTTGCAAGACAAGTTCAGCTTGCTTTTCGCGCTATTAACGCAACGCATGGAACAAAAACTTCAATCAGGCATATTGAAGGATATTTTTCGCCGGATCAGAGAGTTGAATTTTTGAATCGCTTTTCAGAAGAAAATGATGAAATTGCACGGAAATATTTAAATCAGAAAAAATTATTTTTGGATGAGAACTTGGAGATACCGGAATATAAAACCGATTGGAGTACTATGTATGCAGACTTGATTCGAATATTTGGGCAATTTGTTTATAGGCAGCAGAAAACTTTATATACACATGCTAATCTTATGATGTATATGCTGCAGAAATCACTTTTAAAGGCAGGAAGAAAACTGGCAATATTTGGTGCAGGATTTGGGTGCCGGAATCTTTTGGCACAGTTTCAGATTTCTGTAAATGTGATTTGGGATAATGATGTCCATAAGCATGGAAAATTCATACAGGGAATACCAATTAAGGCACTGGACTGTGAGCATATCACAGATTATTTTGTTATTATTTCCTGTGAAACTGAGCAGTTGGTTTTGCAGATTTCGGATCAGTTAGAAGGGTTGGGATGTCGTAAAAATGAGGATTATATTGTAGGTATTGAATTATTATAAGCAGAAATATTATCAGAGTCCGGAAAGGGAGAGAAATGATTGTTGTTAGAATATGGGAAGGACTAGGGAACCAAATGTTTCAATACGCGTATGCGAGAATGCTGCAGCAAATATCTTCTACTAAAGTCTATTTAGAAGGGCGCAGAATTTACAGAGAGCGGCTGCCACAGGAAGATTTGTCTGTGGAACGGAAATGTGCTATACATCATTTTAATTTGACAGTTCCATTTATTAAGCCCAAATATCTAACGGAATGGTCATATCTGGGCAGAAATAATATGGTGGATCATTTTAAATGGCAGATGTCGAAGTGTGGAATGCTGCGATATTCCTTTCGAACGGATGAGGAGGATATGTATGCATACCAGGAGAGTCTTCTTGCCGTAAAAGACAATACATATGTCATGGGACATTTTTTTCATAGGAAATATATTGAACCAATACGGACAATTTTATTAAGAGAGTTTACCCTGAAAAAAGAACAAAAATTTCCGGCACATTTAGCTGGCCTGATGGAACAAAAGGAAACTGTCAGCGTGCATTTGAGGCGGGGGGATTATGTTTATGCAGAATGTGCACAGGCTATGAATAAAGAGATGAGGCGCGGAAGGTATTATGAAAGGGCAATGAATGAGATTGCGGCAAAAGTGGAGCATCCTTTTTTTCTGTTTTTTTCTGATGATATTGCGTGGGTGAAGGAACACGTACCTTGTGTATATCCACATGCATATGTCAGTGATTTTGGTTTGTCGGATTATAAAGAATTAATGTTGATGTCTCAGTGCAGACATAATATTATTGCGAACAGTACGTTTAGTTTTTGGGGAGCCTGGTTGAATCAGTTTGAAGGTAAGATAGTGATAGCTCCCAAACGCTGGATGCCATCTGTGATTCCAAAAGACTGGATGCTGATATAGCTATTTCAAGTTTCGGAGGTGCGGCAAATGGAATTAATATCGGTAATTGTGCCGATATATAACGCAAAACGATATTTGGTAAAATGTATTGAGAGTATATTGCAGCAGACATGGAAAAATTTAGAATTAATTTTGGCAGATGACGGTTCGAGGGATGGCTCTCTTGATATATGTCTTTCATATGCGGAGAAAGACCATCGTATACGGCTACTTAGATTAGAGCATGACGGCGTAACGGCTGCACGTAGATCCGCGATGTTGGCATCCACTGGTACAATTATAGCGTTTGCAGACAGTGACGACTGGATGGAACAAGATGCGTTGGAGAGAATGTATGCGGAAATGGTAAAAAGCAGGGCGGATATTGTTTTGGCGGGGTATATAGAAAATCATATGGCTTTTGCATCTCATCAAAGTTGTGAGGAAGTATATGACGCGAAAAAGATAAAAGAGAAGATGGCAGTGGGTATATATAGCAAAGAACGGCTGATAAAAGAAATATATCCCAAAATGCTTTGCTCTGTACCGTTTTTTGAAATGGGAATCTTTCCATACTTATGGAATAAATTGTTCCGGCGGGAAGTAATTGAATATTTTGCTGTTTCCCTGGATGAGGGGCTTGCTATTGGAGAAGATGTTCTTTGTGTATTTCCGGCACTTTTAAAAGCAGAGTGTGTTTGTGTGGTTTCAGAGGCGTATTATCATTACTGTATCCATTCCAATTCGAGTATGCGCAGCTTTCGCAGTGGGACAGAAGAAGTGGAAAATATCCGGATTCAGTACCAGGAGTGGAAACGTATTTTGTCAGGAAGTGTATGGAACGAGATGGTATGGCCACAGGTCAGGCAATATCTTTTGCATCATATTTTAGTTCGTGCAGCGGAAGATTTGGAACAGTATATGAATACGTCTGGTATGTCGTTTCTTGATTCAATGAAGAAAGGAAGCCGGATAGTAGTATATGGTGCGGGAGCATTTGGCGTTTCCCTGCGGCATATGTTTTTGGGTCGTAGGCATTGTAAGCTTGTTGGATGGTGTGATCGGAATTATAGACTGTTACAAAAGATGGGATATCCGGTAGCGGCTGTAGAAGAAATAATTAGATATCGATTTGACTATGTAGTGATTGCAGTTTTAAGTCAGGCAGTAATGGAAGAAGTAAAAGTGAATCTTATTTTGAGCGGCGTGCCGCAAAAAAAAATAATATGGTTGGATATGGGGGCGCTTCAAAAACTGAATTTACGGGATTTTCTGGAACAGAAAGTAAAAACGACATTGGAGAATACAAAATGAGAAAAAAGCAAAAAGTTTTACAGAATTTGGAAGAATTGAGTGCGTTTTTGCGTGAAACAGAAAACGTTGTTATTTATGGCGCAGGTGATTATGGAAAGAAAATAATTGACTATCTGATATTTGCTGGGGAAGAAAGAAAAATACGGGGGATTGTCGTAACAAAACGAAAGCATTCTGACCGTTGTTACAGAAAGGTGAAAATTCAGGAAGCGTCAGATTTTTTTGAAAAGAATAAAAACTGTTTTGTTCTCATTGCAGCTTCTTTGGAACATTGGTTTGCAATTGAAGAAATTGTCTGTGCCCAAGAAGTATCATATAGAATAATGGCACAGGAATTATATATAGACATTTGCAGGAAAATGGACACAAGGGAGAGGGAGATTTTCCATGGAATTGATTTTATACTGGCAGGTTTTGAAAAGTGTGGAACAACATCTTTGTATGCGGCCTTAAAAAAGATGCCTTCCATATATTTGTCTGATGAAAAGGAAAGCCATTATTTTTCATGGTTTGACACCATGGATGATGCCAGAGAAAAATTGATTGAAATATATTTCGACAATATCAAAAAAGGGCAGATTGTGGGGATGATTGAACCGACTTTCTGGTTGTATGCAAAAGAAGTTTTTGTGGAATTTGGCCCAAATGTAAAGTTGATATTTCTTGTACGGAATCCAGTCGATGCAGTATTTTCATATTTTAAAATGGCAAACCGTCTGGGACATGGAGAACTTTTGGGCGCTTATCAGAAGGCAGGAGGAAAATTTCATTTATCTATATTTGAAGAATATTTTTCCAGACTCATACAGCAGAAACCATATATGTTTCAATATGATTACTGGATAGCTGAATTTTTAAAGCTGTTTCCCGAGGATCAGATAAAGATTCTCTTTTTTGAAGAGTTAATTCAAAAACCGAGTTTGAAATTAAAAGAAATTTGATATGCTCCCCTTATGGTAGACAGATGAAATAATAAAACAGTCACTATAAGGAGGAGCATATTTTATGGGACAACATTCAAAATACTCTTTTGAA
>OFGA01000315.1_pt1 | contig 43210 bp, 41 predicted proteins | sample 1521471 | NCBI WGS metagenome assembly OFGA01 (sample SAMEA3504086, study PRJEB24116) | mouse gut metagenome | biome: mouse gut; feature: mouse-associated habitat; material: faeces | place: Denmark | collected 2011 | reverse complement strand
TAAGTCCTATAAAACGGACTCAAACACTGTATCAACCCATTTTCACACTAACACCTACATAGTATTGTGAATTACAGAATAATGGGTGCGATTCAACTTATCATGCGAATCTTTGTCAGTTCTTTTCATATGCAACATCCCTCCCTTGGCATATAATCTAACGCAGGAGACGGCACAATAAAAAATTCGTGCACTAAATGTTTCCGCCAGTGCATGAATTGCAGATCACTCTACAGCGGGCACCAAAAATTCCGAAGTAAAAGCCCCATCTTCGCTGTTATATTTGATCCAGCCCCCATGTTCCTCAAGGATTGCTTCAGCACGGCGCAGCCCGAATCCGTGAACGCCGTCCTTGTGAGTTGCAAACAAGGAGCCAGTCTTTTTTCTCTTTGCGCCCGCTGCATTGAGCATGGAAAAATAAAGCATCTTTCCTTTCATGGAGATGAAGATGCGAATGAATCTTTCTTCTGTTACTGTACGGCAGGCTTCAATAGCGTTGTCAAGCAGATTGCCCATGATGATGCTCAATTCCAAGTCTGAGATAGTTAATGCGTCGGGTACGCTGGCTTTTACGGTTACGGCTATATTTTCCGCTTTTGCCTGGGCAATTTTTGCGGATAGAATAGCGTCAAGAGACACGTTGCCAGTTTTTAGGAGTGAATCGACATTCATCAGTTGATTATCAAGCTGTTCTATATAGGCAAGCGCACGATCAATTTCTCCTGCTTCAAGCTGACCTTTCAGCGTTTGCAGATGATGGTGAAAATCGTGCTTATAGCCTCTCATTTCTTTATGGATACTCCGCACCTCATTCAAGTGTTTTTCAGACTGCTCGGTCTGATATTCCACCAGCTTCAAATATGTTTTCTTTCTCATAGCCTGCCTCAATTGTGTTCAATAAATGCCCGATTGATATCGTTATACTTTCCCCTTGCCAGAGGAAGTTCGGTGCCGCCGATATTAACGGATATACGGGAAATTCTCGTAATGTATTTTAGAGAAACCACATAGGAACGATGAATGCGGTAGAAGTTATCGCTTAGTTTATCTTTAAAGGAAGAGATGTTTTCTTTTATCTTATATTCTCTGTCTTTGGTATGGATTACAATATAGTGCAGAAATGACTCCACATAAAAAATATCCGCTTCATATAGTTTAACTGTTTCTCCTTCGCAGGAGATTACCACCGACGGAGGTTCGACCGAGAGTTTTTCGGCGGCTTTGGTCAGCACTTGCGTGAGCTTATCCGCAGAGATCGGCTTAATCAGATAGTGGAGAGCATCGACCTCATATCCTTCACCAACGAATTCAAAATGCGAAGTGATAAAAATGATTTCAGCTCGGTTGTTGTCTTTACGAATACACTTTGCAAGTTCGATACCGTTCATATGTTTCATTTCAACGTCAAGCAGAAGAATATCATATGCCTTATCTTCCGCATATTCAAATAGAAATGCTTCGGCAGATGCAAACGTGTGTATCTCGCAAGAATGTCCTTGGCGAGTACTCCACGATGTCACAATCGAGGTTATAGATTCAATTTGATTCTGCTCATCATCACAGATAGCAATTTTAACTTTCATGGCCATCACCAGGGTTCTATAATTTTTACTTTTTTGTCGGCTATGCGGTCATCACCAGATTTATATCTTCAATTGTCTTAAAATTCTTATCTGCCACATCATTGCTCCTTATAAACAAAACGCCCTCAAGTGTGCGTGTGTTTCCACAGAGGCATGAGGGAGATGTTAGGCAAATAATACCACAAAACAGAGAAATGTCAAGGAACTGGTGTTCTGTCTTTGTATTCTTACCTGGCCAGCGACGGCACTCAAAAGTATGTTCTCAAGCAGATTCACCATGAACCTTGTGCGTATTATCAATTTGGCGACAAAATCAAGGCAGAGATAAACGATTATAATCGACTAAAAGAGATTGGGATAAGAATGCCTGTTATGATGGATGTTGATATAGAAAAGGAACGTATATTAAAGGAATTTATTGACGGCGATACTATTTACCAGCTGATTTTGCATGATAAGATGCAATCTGCCTATGTTGAGCAGCTGCGCAGCATGTGTGTGTTGTTATATGCCGCTCATACCAATATAGACTATTTTCCGACAAATTTTGTGGTACAGAATGGAGAAATTTATTATATTGACTTTGAATGTAATGAATTTATGGAGGAATGGAATTTTGAAAATTGGGGGATTAAATATTGGTCAAAAACTCCCCAGTTTATGCAGTATGTGAAAGAACAGTAAACATGTTTCCCCCTTTTATTTTATATTGACAAAGGGGATATTTCGTGGCATAATTTTTTCAAACCCTTCGGGGAGTGGATTTTTCAAGAGCAATCTTTTTTCGCCACACAATTGTCGGAAAAGGTTCTTTCTGGATAGATACAGAAAGAACCTGGACAGGCAGCTGTGTGGTATTTTTTTGTGGAAGAAAGAAGACTACTGTCTCCCTCCGCTCCTGACAGATATGGAAGGGCCTGACATTATCAGAAAGGAAGATGGTTATATGGAACAGACTTTTATGAAGGAACAGAAGATACTGCCCCTGGTGCTGTCCATGTCCACGCCCATGGTGATCTCCATGGCGGTGAATGCGCTTTACAACATTGTGGACAGTTATTTTGTGGCGAAATTAAATGAGGAGGCCATGACGGCTCTGGCCCTGGTTTACCCGGTGCAGAATGTTATCAATGCCATCGCCATAGGCTTTGCCATTGGGATCAATGCTGCCATTGCCCTGTACCTGGGGGCGGGAGACCAGGAAAATGGGGATAAGGCGGCAGCACAGGGAATGCTGCTCAATCTGCTGCACGGGGTGGTGCTGGCCCTTCTGTGCATCGGGATCATGCCCGGTTTCCTGCGCCTGTTTTCCTCGGATGAGAGGGTGATTTCCCTGGCCCTGGAATATTCCCGGCGGGTATTTGTGTTTGCACCTGTAATCACAGTGGGACTGGTATTTGAGAAGCTTTTTCAGGCGGTGGGAAGAATGAAAATATCCATGTTCAGCATGATGTGCGGGTGTGTGGCAAATATCCTTTTAGACCCCTTGATGATCTTTGGGGCGGGCATATTTCCGGCGTTGGGAATCGCGGGAGCCGCCTATGCCACCGGCATGGGTCAGATGGTCACTCTTGCTGTATATTTATTTTTTTACAAGACAGCTTCCATCCCTGTAAAGATAAAAAAGAGCGGATTTCGTCTGGACCGGGGCATAGTGGCGAGGCTGTATTCCGTGGGTATTTCTGCATCCCTGAACCTGGCCCTGCCCTCCCTTTTGATTTCCGCATTAAACGGGATACTGGCAGAGTTTTCAGACAAATATGTGCTTGTACTGGGGGTATACTATAAACTGCAGACCTTTATTTATCTGACGGCCAACGGCATAATACAAGGAATCCGGCCCTTGATGGGGTATAACTATGGAGCGGGAGAAAAGGGTAGAGTGAGAGAGATATTCCACACCACCCTGGCCCTTACCGCCGGGGTTATGGCGGTGGGGACAATCCTGTCCTGGGCAGTTCCGGCGTGGCTTATGGGATTGTTTACCGACCAGGGGACGACTTTGGAGAATGGTGTGTGGGCCCTGCGTATTATCAGCCTTGGCTTTGTGGTTTCGGCGGTGTCAGTCACCTGTTCCGGCGCTCTGGAAGGCCTGGGAAAGGGCACCCCGTCCCTGTATATCTCTCTTCTGCGGTATATAATCGTAATTATACCATTGGCTTTTCTCTTGAGCAGAGTCATGGGAGCGGAGGGAGTCTGGTGGGCATTTTGCGCTACAGAGTTCATAACCGCCGGCATTGCCTGCTGGATATACCGCAGAAGTGTGGATAGGTAAGATGTATTCTAAATCTGCACAGGTTTCAGGGTGGCGCTGGCAGGCGCAGCAGGGAAGGCGTCTGCCCAGGATCTGCAAAAGGTGCGGACAGGCAGTGTTTCATGAGCCATTCTGCAAAGTCTGCGGCCGCCGTTTCAGCATCACATATGGGGAGAAGCTGTTTTTTGAACAGCATGGACTGGAACTTCCAAAGAAGTGCAAAGACTGTATAAACAGGAAGGAGTCTATGTGGTCTTTCCCTATGATGTGAGGAAAGAATTCGGCAGAGGGCGGGTAAAGGTAAAAGCTGCCTTTGACGGAGAGCCCTATGAGGGCAGCATTGTCAATATGGGAGTGAAAAGTGCGGATGGAAGTATCTGCTATATCCTTGGCATCACGAAGGAGATCCGATCCAGAATAGGGAAGCAGCCAGGGGATAAAGTTCAGGTGACTCTGCAGGCTAAGGAATAAAGGAATCATGATATAAAATTGGAAATGAATATAACTTCAGACTTCTGGAAACTCTAATTTTATCAATCCTTTAGAAATAGTTTACGAAATTGTTAGCAGTCGGACTTGACGAGTGCTAACATAGGTGTTATAGTATATCTAGAACAAGGGAACAGGAGACAATCCTAAAACTTATCACATCCTGGCCCTGGGAAAAAGGAGGAAAATATTATGTTGACACCGCTGAACAGTATTTTTGGAGAGAGCTTGTTTGATGATATCTTTGGAGATTTTACCCGTCCTGCCAAGAACCTGGTGAGGTATAACGCACCGGCACCCAGTGTGATGAAGACAGACATCAAGGAGAGCGATGCCGGATATGAACTGGAGATTGACCTGCCGGGGTACAGGAAAGAGAATGTTAAGGCTGAGCTGAAAGAGGGTTATCTGACCATCAGTGCTGAGTCCCGGCAGGAGAACAGCCAGAAGGATGACGCCGGGAAGTATATCCGCCGGGAGAGATATTATGGAACCTGCAGCAGAAGCTTTTATGTGGGGGACGAGGTCACGGAGCAGGATATCAAGGCCAGGTTTGAGGACGGCATTCTGAAGGTGGCAATCCCGAAGAAGGAAGCCAGGCCCGCCGTGGAGGAGAGCAGATTTATCGCCATTGAAGGCTGACAGTAGAATATGACTTGCCGTAGAATTCAACGGACCAGGGGGGATCTTATCTCCCTGGTCCCGATTTCGCTATCCGTAAGGTTATTTGAATTTGCCTCTGGAGTAGCATTAATTCGGTTGTTTTCTTCAATGACCTGCCGCAGCTTTTCTTCGTCAAGCATCTCCGCCCATTCCTTTTGCGCATCCCTAAGATGTCTCACCGCCGCAAAGTTTTTTTGTCTCTCCGTTTTCATTGACAAACGAAACATCCATGGCAAAAATATCTTTTCTATTCCATGTGACGGAGCCGGAAGATGGCTTTAACAGTGTGCACAAAATTCTCATAAGTGTAGTTTTTCCATAATGTTTTAACCTCCCAGTTTTTTGTGAATTGTTTTTGTCCTTTCCAAATGCTGTATCCCATATAAAAAAATACAGGGAGAGCAGGGTAATCCAAACAGGAGCAGATATCACCTCATAAATCGCTTCATTTAATGCAATCTGAATCCAGATAACAGTCCAAACAATACATAACAGCAATGCTACAATTTGAGAATCTGCTCTTTTACTGTACAACATATGGAAACAAATGCAGCAAGCCACATTAAATGGTACAAAATATTGTATGACAAGTTCCCATATTTCCACTCTGTCAATATAAGATGCCGCAGTAAAAAATAAACTTAACAGTACCAAATCCACGAATGCAAAAAGAATCATTCGGGCGGCCCCTACTGCGAAGTCTTGCATTCAGTGCAGTTTTGTGAGACTTGCTTTATGCAGAATGGACAGCGAATACTATGGATGTAAGAGTGCGGACAGCAGGAAATCAACAGAAATATAGAATAAATTAAAACATAAAAAGGAATAAAATCAAGCAATATAAAATTGGCGAAAGACATATAAAAATATAGAAAATACAATAAAATCGGAAAGATATTCACATAATATACAATAAATAAAATCAACAATAGAATTAAAATTAATACTTGTAGAATCATAAAATATATGCTAAGATGATCAAATCAATACATGGTTAAAAATGAAGACAGGGAGAGAGGATTATATGAAAGAGACAGAGGTCAGTAAAAAGTATGGCAAGACATATCACATGCCCCCGGAGGTGACGTATGACTGGGTGAGGAAGGATTCCATTGAGAAGCCTCCCGTCTGGTGCAGCGTGGACCTGCGGGACGGCAATCAGGCCCTGGTGGATCCCATGCCCCTGGAGGATAAACTGGAGTTTTTCAAGCTCCTGGTGGAGATTGGCTTCAAGGAGATAGAGGTGGGTTTTCCGGCATCCTCCGACACGGAGTACAATTTTATCCGGGCTTTGATTGAGCGGGATATGATCCCCCAGGATGTGACCATTCAAGTGCTGACCCAGGCCCGGGAACATATTATCCGAAAGACCTTTGAGGCGGTGAAGGGAGCGCCCCATGCGGTGGTGCATCTCTACAATTCCACCTCCGTGGAGCAGAGGGAGCAGGTATTTAAGAAGGACAGGGAGGCCATAAAGCAGCTTGCAGTGGACGGCGCCCTGCTTCTGAAAGAAATGGCCCGGGAGACGGAAGGGTCCTTCACCTTTGAGTACAGTCCGGAGAGCTTTTCCCAGACAGAGCCCGAATATGCACTGGAAGTCTGCAACGCGGTTCTGGACGTGTGGCAGCCGGATCCGGAACACAAAGCCATCATTAATCTGCCCACCACAGTGCAGGTGGCCATGCCCCATGTGTTTGCCTGCCAGGTGGAATATATGCACAAGCATTTAAAGTACCGTGAAAATGTGGTCTTAAGCGTCCACCCCCACAACGACCGGGGCTGCGGCGTCAGCGACGCGGAATTCGGCATTCTGGCGGGGGCTGACAGAGTGGAGGGAACCCTGTTTGGAAACGGGGAGCGCACGGGCAATGTGGATCTGGTCACTGTGGCTGTGAATATGATGTGCCACGGGGTGGACAGCGGACTGGATTTCTCCCATATTATGAAGATCCGGGAGGCCTATGAGCAGTTTACCGGCATGAAAGTCCACGAGAGGGTGCCCTATGCGGGAGATCTGGTGTTTACCGCTTTTTCCGGCTCCCACCAGGATGCCATCAGCAAGGGCATGGTCTGGCTGAAGGAAGGGAAGAGCGGAAACCGCTGGGATGTACCCTATCTGCCCATAGATCCGGCGGATGTGGGCAGGGAATATGAATCCGATGTGATCCGCATTAACAGCGTCTCCGGCAAGGGCGGGGTGGCTTTTGTGCTGAAACAGCAGTTTGGATTCGCTCTGCCTGCGTCCATGAAAGAGGAGGTGGGCTATCTGGTGAAGGGCGTCTCGGACAGACGGCACCAGGAACTCCATCCTTCGGAGATCTATGCTATTTTTGAGGAAAATTATATCACCCCCAGGAGCGTGTTCCGCATTCCCGAATGTCATTTCCGCCAGGAGAAGGGGATCCAGGCGGAAGTGTCCATCGAACAGGGCGGAGAGGCCAGAGTTATCCGGGCCAAGGGCAATGGCCGCCTGGATGCTGTGAGCAATGCCATCAAGACCTACTTTGGCATCTCCTACCAGCTGACCTTCTATGAAGAGCATGCCATCTCCAGAGGATCCAGCTCCAAGGCTGCGGCTTATGTGGCCGTGACCAACGAGGGGAGAGTGTACTGGGGCGTGGGTGTGGATGAGGACATTATCAAGGCATCCATTGCCGCACTGGCCAGCGCCGCCAACAGGCTTGCGGTGGCGGCGCATATCACCGAGGGCCGGGAAGAACGCATTGTGGAGATCATCAGCTGTATCAAGAATGATTATAAAAATGTGACCCTGGACACCCTGGCGGAGACATTCCACCTCTCCAAGCCCTATCTCTCCAAGTACATAAAGGATAAGGCGGGCATGACATTCCAGGAGGCGGTGCGAAAGGAGCGCATGAAGAAGGCCAGAGGGCTGCTTCGGGAGACCAGTCTCACGGTGGAGGCCGTAGCTGCGGAAGTGGGCTATGAAAATGTGGAACATTTTAACAGACTGTTTAAGAAAAGTTATCATATGACCCCGGTACAGTACCGGAAGCAGGAGTGAAATGGATCCCTGCTCGCAGAAAATCCCCGGTGGATATCCACCGGGGATTTTTCGTCAGATATTATTGCCGAAGCCAGGTTCCACCGGCACATGCTCGCAGGTGTTGTAGCGCATCTGGAGGAACTGTGCCCGGTCCTTGTGGTACATTTTCTTCAGGTCGTCGGTGTAGCCCACCACAACCCAGGGGAACATGTCGTTGATTTTCTTCAGCACATCCTGTGCCACGGTCTCGTTGGGCACGGTGAAGGTGCGGCCCTTGGCATTCAGTTCGTCATAGATCATCACATTGTAAGTGGTTCCTGTGGTGATGCCGTTGCGGCGGTGTGTGATAGTGTTCAGGTAAGCCCACATGATCTTGTTGTTGGGCACGGCCCGGGCGGTTGCGCCATTGATATAGTAGGTCATGAGCCTTCCCACCCTGATGGTATCTTTCTTGCCAAAGGCAACGGCGTTTCTGTAATCGGTCTCAATCTGAGACTCCGTGTAGCCGGAGGCCTCGATGGTCTTGCGCATGCCCTTCAGATAGGAGCCCGTGAATACCTTGATCAGTCTCACAATACCCCAGATCAGCAGGCCCACTCCCAGGAAAAACAGAATCACATAAGCACCGTCCATACTGTTGGTTCCGTCATAAGCGCTTATGTAATAAGGGAGGGTCATATCTTCGATCTCCTGGTCGGACCAGCCGGCATCCTGAAAATATTCCCTGAATGCAGCGTATTCCTCCCCGTCCAGTTTCCTGATCTTGCCCCGGAAGTGAATGGGATCTGAGAGCAGGTTCTGGGAAGTGTTCCCGGCCATCTCTTCCATTCTGCGCTGATACTGTGCGGGAACCTTGATGGCCATATACCGGTAATCCTCAGTATAGTTGTCGCCGGTCCAGATGATATAGTAATAATGGGTTGTCCTTGTCTGGTGTGTCTTGCTGTTCTGCTCATATTCATACATAAAGTAGCCGAAATTCGTCTCTACATCCACCTCCACCAGCTGGGAGCGGATCTGCTCCGGCTTCAGCTCCACGAAGTTCGCGTAACCAGCAAAGACATAGTAGACATTCATGGCGTGCCACAGGGTCAGTACGAGGCCGCCGCCGATTAAAAGAATGCACAGGAACAGGGAGCTTTTAATCGCTTTTTTCCTCAACTCTTCAAACATTTCTCTCTTCCTCCGACTAATTGTGAAATTGATAGAATGGTAACTCTGCCATTTATAACTTTACCACCATAATGCATAAAATGCAAGCGAGATAAAAACAATTTTTATTGAAAATGTCGAGAAAATCGTGTACAATGGAAGAAGCGTTTTTTTTGAAATTTTTAAGGATGGACTGGGGGTATAAGAATGAAATTTAAGGAAATGCCGTATGAGAGAGTGGATTTTGAGCAGGTGGAAAAGGACATGCGGGCGCTGATGGAGGAATTTGACAGCGCGGCGGACGGAAAAGAGCAGTTTGCCGTCCATGAGAAATACTATGAGCTTACAGACCGGGTGCGCACCCAGATGACCATAGCCAAGATACGCTATGATGGGGATACTGCGGATGAATTTTACAGCCGGGAGAACGACTATTATAATGAGAAGAAACCCATCTACCGCAACCTTGTGCTGGAGTATGAGAAGAGGCTTTCAGCTTCCCCTTTCAGGGATTTTCTGGAGGAAAAGATCGGTCCGGTGGCTTTCAAAAATCTGGATCTGGCCCGCAGGTCCATGGATGAGAAGCTCATTCCCCTGATGCAGGAGGCCAATGCCCTGGCCACGGAGTACAGTAAGCTTATCGCAGGGGCCAGAATTGATTTTGACGGCAGGGAGCTGAACCTCTCTCTTCTGCGGCCCTACCTGGTGCATTCTGACAGGAATATCCGGGCTGAGGCGTACAGGAAACAGAGCGAATTCTTCACTGCCAACGGGGATAGGCTGGATGAGATTTATGACAGTCTTGTGAAAAACCGCACGGCCCAGGCAAAGATGATGGGCTATGAGAATTATCTGGAACTGGGATATCTGCGCATGCAGCGGAACTGCTACGGCCCTGGGGATGTGGAGGCTTTCCGGAGGCAGGTGAAGGAGGATTTTGTGCCCTTTGCGGAAAAACTTCATGACCGCAGAAGGGAGAGGCTGGGGCTTGAGAAGCTGAGCTATATGGATGAAGGAGTCTATTATCCCGGCGGAAATCCCGCTCCCTGGGGCACACCCCAGGAGATTCTGGCGGCGGGGCAGAAGATGTATGGGGAGCTCTCTCCGGAGACCAGAGAATTTTATGACTTCATGATGGAAAATGAGCTGTTTGACGTATTTGGGCGCAAATCAAAGCGGGCCGGCGGCTACATGACATACATGCCAGTGTATAATTCACCCTTTGTGTTCGCCAATTTCAACGGCACCAGCGGGGATGTGGACGTGATCACCCACGAGTGCGGACATGCGTTCCAGGGCTATCTGTCGGGAAAGGATCCCATCAGGGAACACAGCGATATCACCATGGAGACGGCGGAGATTCACTCCATGTCCATGGAATTTTTTGCCTGTCAATGGATGCCTCTTTTCTTCGGGGAGGAAGCAGGGAAATACACCAGAATGCACCTGGAGGACTCTGCCATATTTATCCCCTACGGATGCATGGTGGACGAGTTCCAGCACATTGTGTATGAGAACCCTGACATGACTCCCTCAGAGAGGCACGGGGCATGGCTTGCCCTGGAGAAGGAGTACAGGCCCCACCGGGATTACAGCGGCAACGAGTTCTTTGAGAAGGGTGGGTTCTGGCAGAAACAGCAGCATATTTATGTTTCCCCTTTCTACTATATTGATTACAGTCTTGCCCAGACCTGCGCCCTGCAGTATAAGGTGTGGATGGACGAGGACTTCCAGGGGGCATGGGAGAGCTACCTGAAACTGTGCAGGCTTTCCGCCAGCGATTTCTTTACCAATATGCTGGACCAGGTGGGGCTTATGAGTCCCTTCCGGCCGGGCTGTATGAAAAATATTGTGGAAAAGCTTGAAAAATATGTGAAATAGCTTTCCTTTTGTCCGGAAATACTGTAAAATATGTTCTTGCCGGAGCCCGTCCGTTTTTCACAGGGTCAGATGCAAAAAAGGGGCTTGGGCGGGTATCTGAAAGCAGCCCGGATCCGGTCCGGGAGAAAACAGGGAGGAAAAGGGAAGGAGAGACATGGGATATGTCCAAAAAAGAGACACAGAAGGCAGAGCAGACGCCGGAAAAGGTTGTGACGAAATATGACCTGAAGGTCCGCAGGCGCCAGGAGCTGAAGGAGAAGGAGAAAAGGGAACAGCGCATCAGCAAGATCGTTTGCATTGTGATGCTGGCGGCGGTGGTGTGCCTGGTGGCCTCTTTTCCCATCCGGAACTGGTTAATGGTAAATGGAACCTATCTTCAGGTGGACGGGGAAAAGATAAGCCGGGTGGAATTCGACTATAATTACGGCCTGGTGAGCAGCAATTTCCTGGCCCAGAACGCAACTTATCTATATTATATGGGAGTTGACTTAAGCGGCGATCTGAGCAAACAGATGTACTCCGAGACGCTTACCTGGAAGGACTATTTTGACCAGCTTGCGACGGAGAATATTGCCCGCACCAGGGGGCTTATGAAGGAAGCTCAGGCGGAAGGATTTGCCTATGACACCGCCCGGGATTATGAGACCTTCGAGAAGGGGCTGGAGCAGTCGGCTTCCGCCGCGGGAGTCAGCGGCAAGGAGTATATCAGGCAGATATACGGGGCGTATGCCACCTCGTCCAGGTTGAAACCCTACATTGAACAGGGGCTGTACCTGGAGGCTTACACCCAGGAAGTGCAGGAGAGGCTGGCTCCTTCTCAGGAGGAGATTGAAGCATATTATCAGGAACACAAGGCAGACTATGACTGGGTGGACTACTATCTGCTGACTGTGGACGCACAGCTTCCCACGGAGCCCACAGAACTGGCGGATCCGGTGGATGAGGCGGCAGCAGACGGGGAAGGGGAAGACTCTGAGGCGGCTTACCAGCCTTCCCAGGCAGAGATTGACGCAGCCATGGAGGCGGCTCACGCCCAGGCCCAGGAGTCTGAGAGCAAGGTGAAAACGCTGGGAGAACTGAAGGAAGGTTCCACCCAGATGGAGGCAATGTACATGCTGCGTGACTGGCTTTTTGACGAGGCCCGGGCGGAGGGAGATACCACGGTGATAGAGGATTCCACCAATCACCGTTACTATGTGCTTGAGTTTAAGCGGCGCTATCTGGATCAGTCCCCTTCGGTGGATCTGCGAATTCTGGCGGCTTCCAGAGAGGAGGCCCAGTCCATTATGGACGAGTGGAAACAGGGCGAGGCCACGGAGGAGAGTTTTGCGGTCATCTATGATAAGTACAATACAATTATGACGGCGCCCAAGGGAGGTCTGTATGAGGGACTGACAAGTTCTTCCGGCCTGCCCCAGGAGATAACAGACTGGTTTTTAGACAGCTCCCGCAAAGAGGGTGACGCGGAGGTATTTGCTCCGGAGGGATTGGAATTATCCTACGTCTGCTACTATGTGGGGCTTAACGAGCCTTCATGGTTCCTGGGAATCAAGACCACTCTCACCGACCAGAGTCTTGACGAGTATATGCATGAGAGACTGGACAGCGTGGAGATTCAGGACCCCAAGGGCAACCTGAAATATCTGCAGGAGCCTGAGGAGGAATCCACAGAGGGCTCTGACGCAGAGAGCGCAGGATCCGGGGAATCCACAGAGGGTTCTGACGCAGAGAGCACAGAACCGCAGGAATCCACAGAGGGCTCTGACGCAGAGAGCACGGAGCCGTAGGATCCCGAGAAGAATCCAGCGGAAGATCTGGCATAGAGGGTGCAGGATTCGACAAATTTGGCTCATAGAGCATCACATGACAGAGAAACAGGATGGCGGTGGGGTTGCCCACCGCCTTTTGGAATTTTAGACGGAGGAAAGGGAGAGACAGGACAGATGGCACAGCGGAAAAAGGTATTGGCGCTGGATATAGACGGCACACTGACAAATTCCAGGAAGGAGATTACCCCGGCCACGAAAGCCAGGCTTTTTCAGGCCATGGAGGAAGGGCACAGGGTGGTGCTGGCCTCGGGACGGCCCACTCCCGGCATGAACCGCTGCAGGCAGGAACTGGAACTGGACAGATTCGGCGGTTATCTGCTGTCCTTCAACGGCGCCCGGGTGGTGGAGTGCGCCACAGGGGAGGTGGTCTGGCAGAAAACCCTGCCCCTTTCCCTCCTGCCCGAACTGTATGAATTTGCCAAAACAGAGGGCTGCGGACTGGCCACACACAATAGCGAGAGAGTGATTTCCGCTTTTCCCCCTGACGAGTATGTGGCCCTGGAGGCACGCATGAACGGCATGCCCCTGGAGCAGGTGGGAGACTTTGTGGGCTTTGTGGATTTTCCCGTCTGCAAATGTTTTATGACCCAGGACCCGGATCGTGCTGCCGTGCTGGTTCAGAAACTGCAGGAGAAAATGGGGGATAAGGCGGCAATCTACAGATCCGATCCCTTTTTTATCGAGATTGTGGCACAGAATGTGGACAAGGCGGCCTCCCTGGAAGGGCTGCTGAAGCGCCTGGGGGCAGGATGGGAGGATACCGTCTGCTGCGGGGACGGCTTCAATGATATCTCCATGATAAAATGTGCCGGAGTGGGGGTGGCCATGGGAAACGCTCAGACCCCGGTGAAAGAGGCGGCGGACTATGTGGCCGGCACCTGTGACCAGGACGGTCTGGTGGAGGTGATAGACAGATTTGTTCTTTCAGGAATGGCCGGGAGCTCCGTTTAGGGGAACCGGCGGGGAGAGTGAAATATGGAGAGGAATATCAGGATAAAAGTACCTCAAAAAGCACAGTATATTATTGACACCATCGCCAAGGCGGGATATGAGGCCTATGTGGTGGGAGGGTGCGTGCGGGATTCCATTCTGGGACGGGAGCCGGAGGACTGGGATATTACCACCTCGGCCACGCCCTTCCAGGTGAAAGAACTTTTTTCCAGGACCGTGGATACCGGCCTGCAGCACGGCACCGTCACCGTGATAGTGGGCAGGGAAGGCTTTGAGGTGACTACCTACAGGGTGGACGGGATCTATGAGGACGGCAGGCATCCGAAACAGGTGAAGTTTACGCCCAGTCTGGAGGAGGATTTAAAGCGCCGGGACCTGACCATGAACGCTCTGGCATACAATGACGAGGCGGGGCTGGTGGACTGCTTTGGGGGCCTGGAGGACATGGAGGCGGGCATTGTGCGGTGTGTGGGCAATCCGGAGGAACGCTTTGGGGAGGACTCCCTGCGCATTTTGCGGGCGATCCGGTTCTCCGCCCAGATGGGGTTTGACATTGAGGAGGAGACCCTGGCGGCCATCTCCCGGCTGGCCCATACGCTGGACAGAGTCAGCGCAGAGAGGATCCGGGTGGAACTGGTGAAACTGCTTGTTTCCCCCCATCCCGAGCATCTTCGCCTGGCTTATGAAACCGGTGTCACAAAAGTGTTTTTCCCGGAATTTGACCAGGCCATGGAGACTCCTCAGAAGCATCCTCACCACTGCTGCAGTGTGGGAGAACACATTTTGCGCTCCATGCAGCATGTGCAGGCGGACAAGGTGCTGCGCCTGGCCATGCTGCTGCACGATATTGGAAAACCCAAGGTATTGACAGTGGACCCTGACGGCACCACCCATTTCCACGGTCACGCGGCAGTGGGAGCGGACACGGCGGAAGCGTTTCTGTACAGACTGAAAATGGACAAAGACACCATCCGCAGGGTATGCACCCTGGTGCGCTGCCATGACTACGGCAACAGTCTGGAACCTGACATGAAGATGGCAAGAAAAGCTCTCAACCGGATTGGGGAGGAGGCGTTCCCCTGGTTTTTCGCGGTAAAGCGGGCCGACATCCTGGCCCAGAGCCAGTACTGCAGGCAGGAAAAGCTGGATAAGGTAGACCGGTGGCAGGAATGCTATGAGGAACTGCTCAGGCAGCAGCAGTGTGTGTCCTTAAAGACCCTGGCAGTCACCGGGGGAGATCTGATCCAGGCAGGGTGGAAGCCCGGCAGGCAGCTGGGAGAGATTCTGCAAAAACTCCTGGAACTGGTTCTGGAGGATCCGGAGTGCAATACAAAAGAAAGGCTTCTGGCAGAGGCGGAAAAACTCTGACATACTTTCACAATCCTTCTCATATGATAGTTTAGCCGGATTAGGAAGGCGGATTCAAAGGCATTCTTAAGGAAATGTCTACAAATAACTACTGCAGGTTCATAGCAATTTTTATTGCATTTCCAGGCTTTTGTCTAAACAAATTGCAGCAGTTATTTTCCGACAGTTCCTAAGCGGGGGACGATGCAGGAACAGAGCAGGAGGGGCGGAGAGTGAATGACAGGGCAGTGGAGTTGCTGGAACAGTATGAGGTAGAGGTTCTTCGGACCAGAAGGGGCAGAGGAGCCATTGTGTGTGACACGAATCTGGGGTGCCTGATCTTTAAGGAATATTCGGGCAGCCAGGACAGGTTGGAGCTGCAGAACAGGCTGCTTGGGCAGACAGCGGAGGCCGGCCGGGTGAACGTGGAAGCCATAGTGCCCAGCAAGGAGGGCGCGCTCCTGGTCCGGGACGGCGACGGCTCCGGGTATGTCCTGAAGACCTGGCAGGAGGGCAGGGAATGCTGCATTCATGACAGGGAGGAGTGCAGGGAGGCGGTGAGGCTCCTGGCAAGGCTCCACGGGAGCATGACACTTCCGGCAGACACGCCCGGCCTTCCGGCGGCATTTTCCCCCGGGAAAGAATATGAGAAACACAATAAAGAGCTGAAGCGGGTCAGAAAGTACCTGCAGCAGAAGGGATCCAAGACCTGGTTTGAGACCAGCCTTTTGAAAGCCTTTGACACATTTCTGGGCAGCGCTCTTGACGTAACCCAGGAGTGGGAAAAGCACCGGGAAGGCAGGGAGATAAATACACAGACAGCCGGATCTGTGGCGTTCTGCCATGGGGATTATCAGTATCACAATATTCTTCAGGGGGGCGGAAGATGGTTTATTGCAAACTTTGAAAAGTGCCTTCGGGACGACCCTGTGAGGGATCTCTACCTGCTGCTGCGGAAGCTTTTGGAAAAGGGGAACTGGCAGCCGGCCCTGGGAGCACAGCTTCTGGAGACCTACGAGGGGGAGCGTCCCCTGTCCAGGGACAGCCGGGCGGATCTGTATTTCAGGCTGGCGTACCCGGAGAAATTCTGGAAGATCGTAAATTTTTATTACAATTCAAGAAAAGTCTGGACCCCCGGAAAGAATCCGGAGAAGCTTTCCAAGCTGCTGGCCCAGGAGGAAGACAAACAGCGTTTTCTGGGAGAGGTATTCCCGGAATTTCATTAATAGATGAGGAAGATATGGACAAGAGAAAAAAAACTGCCGCCGCCATGGGTAGGGCGGTGCTAGCGGCGGGAACCGCGCTGTATCTGTGCAGCTGTGCCGTTCCCCAGATAGGGAATGGTCTCTGGGGAGGGGCGCCGGATCCGTCGCCGGAGAGGGTGGACACTGGATTTGAACCTGCGGGGCCGGACAGCTATGACTCGGCGGATACGGCGGTGGTGGTGGGCCGGGACCAGGGGAAGAGCACGCTGACTTTTCTGAACCTGGAACTGGGGCGCAGGTATACCCTGTCCGTGGACGGCACCACAGGATTTTATGACAAGTACGGTCAGGGCATTGCCCTGGATCAGGTGGACAAGGGAGATATTGTGGACATTACGTTCCTGAAGGGCCGGAAGCACCTGACCAATCTTCGCCTGTCCGGGGAAGCCTGGAATTACGCCAGCGTGGAGCGCTATGAGATGGATTTGGAGCGGGAGGAAGTGACTCTGGGGGAGGAGACCTTCAAACTCACTTCCAACACTCAGTATTTTTCAGGGGACAGGAGTATTGAGCTTATGGACCTGAATCCGGCGGACGTGCTGAGTTTTCAGGGGCTGGACTCCCAGGTGCTGACGGTGCGGGTGGAGAAGGGACACGGCTACCTGCGGCTTTTAAACGACGAGAATTTTATCGGGGGCTGGATTGAGATAGGCCAGTCCCAGATCCGCCGCATTACGGAGGACATGCTTCTGCTGGTGCCGGAGGGCTCCTATGAGGTGAATGTCTCCCACAAGGGCGGGGGAGGCATGAAAAATGTGGTGATCTACCGGAATGAGGAGACAACCCTGGACATTGGGGACCTGGAGATCCCGGAACCTCAGACGGGCATGGTGCTCTTTACCCTGAATCCTTCCGGGACGGAGCTGTATATCGACGGGGCCAAGGTGGACGCTTCTCTTCCGGTGACGCTGGAGTACGGGCTGCACCAGCTGATCGCCCGGGCGGAGGGCTACCAGTCCGTCACCCGCTATATCCGGGTGGCTCAGGAGTCCGCGGGCATTGACGTGGTTCTGGATCCGGTGGAGGAAGGACAGGGGCAGGTACAGGAGACGCCCACCGTATCCGGCAACGGGGACACCACTGCAGGGTACTATAAAGTGTATGTGGACGCGCCGGAAGGGGCCGAGGTATATCTGGACGGAAACTATGTGGGGATCTCTCCCTGCAGCTTCCGGAAGACGGAGGGAAGCCACGTGATTATCCTCAGAAAATCGGGTTACATGACCAAGAGCTACACCGTTCAGATTGATGGGAGCGAGAAAGATTTGTCTTTCTCCTTTGCCGATTTGGTGGAAAATGCCTTGACAAACCCATAAAAAGCATATATAAATATTTATAGGCGTTTCAGAGGGACAACACGAAATGTACAAATTGAAAACTCAGTATAGGAGGAGTTCGATATGAACAAGACAGAATTAACCACAGCTATGGCTGAACAGGCCGGTATTTCCAAGAAAGATGCGGAGAAGGCCCTGAAGGCTTTTACGGATGTTGTCACGGATGAACTGAAGAAAGGCGGGAAGGTTCAGCTTGTGGGCTTTGGTACGTTCGAGGTTTCCGAGAGGGCAGCCAGGGAGGGGAGGAATCCTCAGACAAACGAGCCCCTGCAGCTTCCGGCATCCAAGGCTCCGAAGTTTAAGGCTGGCAAGGCTCTGAAGGACATGCTGAATGAGGAGTAGTGCCAGAAAATTCTGAAGTTATTATTTATCCTGAACATGTTCTGCATTTGTGTGGCTGCCTGCCGCCGAATGCAGGTTAGGAAGCCCGGCTTGTGTCCGTCACTCCCTTGCATGGGGTGTGGTCAGCCGGGCTTTTTGTGGGCGGGAAAACTGCCCGGTGGAGGGAGAATGTTATGAGGTTGGACAAATATCTGAAGGTATCCAGGCTGATTAAACGCCGCAGTGTGGCCAATGAAGCCTGCGACAGCGGCAGGGTGACTATAAACGGCAGGCAGGCCAAGGCGTCCGCAGAGGTGAAAAAGGGCGATATCATCGCTATCTCCTTTGGAAACAAGGAGGTTAAGGCCGAGGTTCTTGACGTCCAGGAGACCGTGAAAAAAGAGGAGGCCAAAGAACTCTTCCGCTATCTGTGAGAAAAAAATCTATTTCCTGAATCCATTTTCGGTTCCCGGAGACAATTCATCTGTTCCTGGAACACGATCCAGCTCTCCCAAAGTGTTCCTGCGTTCCTGAATCCGTTCAACATTCCAGAAAAGAGCTCTTCCATTCTCATAAGAGCTCTTTTTTCTGGATAAACGTTCTTCTTTTCTGGAAAATGTTCTTCTTTCTTGGAAAGTGTTCTTCTTTCCTGGAAAGTGTTCTTCTTTCCTGGAAAGTGTTCTTCTTTCCATATGCCCTTCATATACTGTATTAAGTACAGCGTGTCAGTGAAGGACTGGGGAGGGATTATGGAAGATTTAAGCGGAAGCGCCCACGGATCACACAGGGTAAATATGACAAACCGAAGGAACTGTGCCATCAATGGTGTCAACGATGTGCTCTCTTTCGACGTACATGAGATCCTGCTTGAGACGGAGCAGGGGATGCTGATGATAAAAGGAAATGAACTTCATGTAAGCCGTCTGACCCTGGAGAAGGGAGAAGTGGACATAGATGGCAGGATTGACAGCTTTACCTATTCCGACGCGGCAGGTGTGGGGCATAAGAGTGAGTCCCTTCTGACCAGACTGTTCCGGTGAGCCTATGGCGGGTGAAAATTTATTTCTGCTGCACTCCCTGGCTATGGGGGTTTTTATCACTTTTGTCTACGACCTTCTGCGGATCTTCCGGCGGGTGGTTCCCCAGGGGCCCTTTCTGGTGTCCATGGAGGATATGGCGTTCTGGGTATACTGCGGGGGCGAAGTGTTCCTTCTGATGTACCATGAAAGCGACGGCACGCTCAGATGGTTTGCGGTGATAGGTGCGCTTTTGGGCATGTTTCTGTACAAGAAGCTTGTCAGCGGCCTCTTTGTGAAATACGTTTCCCTGCTGCTGAACAAGGTGCTGGGACTGCTGTGCAGGCCTTTTGCCTGGGGATGCAGGAAAGCCGGGGCGGCAGGCCGCAGGACAGGGACGAAAATTCGGCGCAGAGCGGGACGAATTAAAAGAGGGATAAAAAACAGGTTGACCTATTTCATAAAAAAGATTAAAATGTGTTTTAAAACTTGACTTAAGGTTTCTGGCTAACTGCCGATTGGAGGGGACAGGCTTATGGCAAGACACAGAATTGCATATCGGAAGAGAAACCAGAACCGATTCAGTATGTTTCTTGTGTCATTGGTTGTGGTGATGCTCCTGATTCTTGTCTCCATCAGCAGCATTGGTCTGCGGCAGAAGATAGAGGAGCGAAGAATGCAGCTGCAGCAGCTGGAATTTCAGCTGGAGTCGGAGAAACAGAGGCAAGTGGAGATCGCAGAGTTTGGCAAGGAGGTCCAGACCAAAGGGTACATAGAGAGTGTGGCCAGAGAAAAGCTGGGACTTGTGTATGAGGGTGAGGTTCTTTTTAAAGGGAAGGATTAAGCGGGGCATGGGGCTCCCGCTTTTTTTGTCGCAAAACTTTAAGGGGGATGAGGTGCGTTTTTGACAAAAAACAAAGAGAGCGCTTTCTATAATGGTGACTGCTGTGGAGGACAGGCAGCAGAAAGGTGTTGATGGAGTGTGATCAGACGAAGGGAGGAGAAAGAGCTGCAGACGGCGCAGGTTTCCGACTTGTGCCGCCGCAGGCTTTTAAACTATGCGGACAGCTTCTGTGAACTGGCCAGAAGCTATGAGAGGGAATTTGCCCCGGAGCAGGCGGGGCGCGAGACAATGCTTGTGGAGAGAAGGCTGTGGGAGAACGCCCAGATCATCAGCACCCATCTGAATGAGATGGCCAAGATCATGACCCAGGCTGCCAGTGAGGTGCTGGCTTTCTGGCCCATGGAGGGAAAAAAGCGGAAGCTCCTGGTACAGGCGCTGGCGGAGGAGGGCATTCAGGTGGAAGGGCCCGGATACCTTCCCCGCGAAAACGGCAGGACGGCCCTGGTTCTCACCATGCAGACTCACAGGGGGCTGAAGGTCTCTGCGGAGGAGGCTGCGGACATGATCTCCGTGATTCTGGACAAGAGGATGAAGCCTTCAGCGTCCTGCCCCTATATGGTGGAGGCATCCCCCCAGAGCTTTATTCTGGAGGAGGAGACAGGGTATATTGTGCTGACGGGGTTTTCCAGGGCGGTGAAAGAGACCGAGACCGTGTCCGGGGACAACTATTCTGTGGTGGAGGCGGAGAGGGGCAGGATGACGGTGATGCTCTCCGATGGCACGGGATCCGGGGAGAAGGCCGGAAGGGACAGCGGAAGGGTTTTGGATCTGATGGAGAAAATGCTGGAGGCGGGGTATGGCACCGGTGAAGCCGTCAATATGGTCAACACGGCCCTGTTTGCGGCAGGGGAGGATATGAACCATCCCACCCTGGACATCTGCGACATTGACCTGTACCAGGGAAGCTGTCAGCTGAGAAAAGTGGGGGGAGCAGCAACTTTTCTGAAAAGGGATCAGGAGGTGGAGCCGCTTTTTACAGGGAACCTTCCCCTGGGCATTTTTCAGCAGATTGAGATTCAGCCTGTCAATGTGAACCTTCAGGACGGGGACTATCTGATCATGGTTTCCGACGGGGTGGTGGACGCCTTCCGGGAGGAGGAGTATGAGCGCACCCTGGTACATGCCATCTCCGGGATCCAGGACTGCAGTCCCGGAGAGATCGCAGACCGCCTGCTGCGGACTGCCATACGGGCCTGCGGAGGAAGGATCCAGGACGATATGACGGTGGGGGTGGTGGGCATTTGGGAATCTTGAGAGAACCTTTGGAGAAGGCGGCTTTCTGGATTTGACTTTTTTGCTGTTTTAGGATAAGATTTCTGTATGTCGTTGAGAGAAATGGTGGAAAAAAAGGTATTCTCCTACATGGAAGAATATCATATGGCAGCGCCCGGGGAGAGAATTGTGGCGGGTGTTTCCGGAGGGGCAGACTCTGTTTGCCTCTTCTTTCTGCTGCTTGAATATGCCGGAAAGGTTCCCCTGGATATGGCGGTGGTCCATGTAAATCACGGACTGCGCAGGGAGGCAGGGGAGGACGCGGGGTTTGTGGAGGAACTGTGCAGGGAGCGGGGGATTCCTTTTTACCTCACGGAGACGGATGTGGAAAAGGCGGCCAGGGAGGAGAAATGTTCCCAGGAGGATGCGGGCAGGCGGATCCGCTACCGGGCGTTCTGGCAGGCGGCCCGGCGCATGGGCGGCGCGCGGATCGCCGTGGCCCACAATGCCGGGGACAATGCGGAGACTATGCTCTTCAGGCTTTTCCGGGGAACCGGGCTGAAGGGGCTGTGCGGCATTGCCCCTGTGCGGCAGGAGAAGAGCCTGGGGGATGCGCCCGGGGATCTCAAGGCAGGGGAGATGCCGGCGGAGGGGCTGTGGGTGATACGGCCCATTCTGTGCCTGGAGCGGTGGGAGGTGGAGGCATATCTTCTGGAGCGGGGGATCTCCTGGCGCACGGACGCCACCAACAGCTTGGACTGCTACAGCAGGAACCGGATCCGCCATCATATCCTTCCGGCGGCGGAGCAGGTGGTCAGGGGAGCTGTGGGACATATGTGCCGGACGGGACTGCTGCTTCAGGAGACGGAGGACTTTCTGGAGATCCAGACCCGGGAAGCGCTGGACAGATGCCTGGGGGCGGAGCCGGATTCCCAACTGCCCGGGCAGGAGGCGGTACCCATGGGGGAAGGGGTTCCCTCCCGGTTCTGCCTTTCGGTGGAAGCCTTCAACAGCTGCCATGGGGCGCTGCAGAAGCGAATGCTGCTGGATCTGCTGAAGGGGCTTACGCCCACAGGAAAGGACATTGCCCAGGTGCATGTGGGGGATGTTCTGGCCCTGTTTGGCCCAGGGGGCACCAGGAGCCTCAGTCTGCCCTTTGGAATCCGGGCCCGGAGGCAGTATCAGACTGTGATACTGGAGAGAGGCAGGGTTTCGGACATGGAGCCGCAGACCTCCCTGGACATTCCCATAGAGCTGCCTTCCCGGGAAGAAATTCTGGCCGCTCCCTTTGTTTACCCGTTGGGAAACTGGGGAAAACTAGAATTCACAGCCTTTTTTATAAAAAAACACCGGGAAGTTCCTAAAAACAGGTGTACGAAATGGTTTGATTATGATAAAATTGAAAAGTCGGTAGTAATCCGGTCCAGACGCCAGGGAGATTTTCTCACCATTCTCGACGGCGCCGGAAAGGTCAGACATAAATCCCTGAAGGAATATATGATCGGGGAGAAGATACCAAGGCAGCAGCGGGACCAGATTCCCCTGGTGGCAGCGGGGGAGCATATCCTGTGGGTTGTGGGCCGGCGGGCCAGTGAAGCTTATAGGGTGGACGGAGAGACGGAGTGTGTTTTACAGGTAAAATTGGAGAATGGCCCGGGAGGGGCTGAGTAACGGAGGAAGAAAATGTCGGAACACATCAGGGTACTTTTGTCGGAGGAAGAAGTGGATGCCAGGATTCAGGCCATTGGAGAGCAGATCAGCCGGGATTACGCGGGAAAGCAGGTTCATCTGATCTGTGTGCTGAAGGGAGGCAGTTTCTTTCTGTGTGAACTTGCCAAAAGGATTACCGTGCCGGTGTCCCTGGATTTTATGGCGGTGTCAAGCTATGGCAGCGGCACCCAGTCCGGCGGCGTGGTGAAAATCATTAAGGATCTGGACGATCCTGTGAAGGATAAAGATGTTATTGTGGTGGAGGACATTGTGGACAGCGGCAGGACGCTGAGTTACCTTCTGGAGATGCTCTGGGGAAGAGGACCCAGATCTCTGCATCTGTGTACGCTGCTGGACAAGCCGGACAGGCGCGTGGTAGACGTGAATGTGGACTATACGGGCTTTCAGATTCCGGATGAATTTGTGGTGGGGTACGGCCTGGACTATGACCAGAGATACCGCAACCTGCCCTATATCGGCGTGGTGGAGTTTGATTAGGGATTGTTGAATGTCACATAACCCTTGGGGGGGACAGGAAATAGGAGGCTTGTAAATTGAGGCAGAACAGCAGAGGTTTTGGTTCGTATTTTATCTTTATCATCCTGCTTTTGATGGTGGTGGCGGCGGTGACTGCCCTGAACAAGGCCAGGAATGACTACACTCTGGAGAGGTTCGTGGCGGATCTGGAGGAGAAAAAAGTCCGAGAGGTGACGGTCCATCCCAACAGCGAGGTTCCCACCGGGTATCTGGCAGTGGAGATGAGAAACGGTGAGGACAGGGAGCTGTATGTGACGGACATTGTGGAGGCGGAGAAGCTGGTCCGGACTTACGGTTTTGACCCGGTGGTGAAGGACGTCCCCCGGGAGGGATGGGTGCTCACCACGCTGGTGCCCATTATCATTGTGCTGGGGGTGGGGGTGTTCCTGTTTATGATTGTGAACGCCCAGAATGCCGCCGGCGGCAGCAACAAGATGATGAATTTCGGCAAGAGCCGCGCCAGGCTTTCCATGGGAGACAAGAATATCACCTTTGACCAGGTGGCGGGCCTGAAGGAGGAGAAGGAAGAACTGGAGGAGATTGTTGATTTCTTAAAAGAGCCCGGAAAGTACACCCGGGTGGGGGCCAGGATCCCCAAGGGTGTGCTTCTGGAGGGGCCTCCCGGAACGGGTAAGACCCTTCTGGCCAAAGCCGTGTCGGGGGAGGCGGGGGTTCCTTTTTTCAGCATATCAGGTTCCGATTTTGTGGAGATGTTCGTGGGTGTGGGCGCCTCCCGGGTGAGAGATCTGTTTGAGGAGGCCAAGAAGAACTCCCCCTGCATCATTTTTATCGACGAGATTGACGCTGTGGCCAGGCGCCGGGGCACCGGCATGGGCGGGGGGCATGACGAGCGGGAGCAAACCCTGAACCAGCTTCTGGTGGAGATGGACGGTTTTGGGGTCAACGAGGGCATTATTGTCATGGCCGCCACCAACAGGGTGGATATTCTGGATCCGGCCATTCTGCGCCCGGGACGTTTTGACCGGAAAGTGGCCGTGGGCGCCCCGGATGTGCGGGGCAGGGAGGACATCCTGAAAGTGCATGCCAAAAATAAGCCCCTGGCGGAGGATGTGGATCTGGAGCAGGTGGCCCAGACCACAGCGGGCTTTACCGGCGCGGATCTGGAGAGCCTTCTGAACGAGGCGGCTCTGAACGCGGCCAAAAAGGGCAAAGCTTATGTGGCCCAGGAAGATATCAAGAAAGCTTTTGTAAAGGTGGGCATTGGGTCGGAGAAGAAGAGCCGTCTGATCTCCGACAAGGAGAAGAAGATCACCGCCTACCACGAGGCAGGGCATGCCATACTGTTCCACCTGCTTCCTGACGTGGGACCTGTGTACACCGTGTCCATCATTCCCACCGGCCAGGGGGCGGCGGGTTATACCATGCCTCTTCCGGAAAAGGATGAAATGTTCCTCACCAGGGGGAAGATGCTTCAGGAGATTATGGTTTCCCTGGGAGGACGCATTGCGGAAGAAATTATTTTCCAGGATATCACCACAGGGGCCTCCAGCGACATTAAAAAGGCCACCAAGGTTGCCCGGCGGATGGTGGCAAGGTTCGGCATGTCCGAGAACATCGGGGTTATCTGCTACGACGATGATGATGACGAGGTGTTTATCGGCCGGGACCTGGCCCACGCAAAGTCCCACAGTGAGGCCGTGGCCGGGGAGATTGACAGGGAGGTCAAGGCCATCATTGACGAGTGCTACGCCAAGGCCCGGGAGATTATTCTGAAGCAGGAAGAAGTGCTTCACAGCTGTGCGCGGCTTCTTCTTGAGAAAGAAAAGATCGGCCGGGAGGAATTTGAAGCCCTTTTCGCATAAAAAACTGTGCAGAATGCATAAAAAAACAATGTGTCCTTTGTTATGTTTGTTGAAATTAGGAATGGTCAAAAGCAGAGCGGGATGATATGATATTACTCGTAACCCCCCAATACATTATATAGTTTTTGCTATACCCCATAAGAAATACCTTCTCTGAAAAGGGCAGCCACCCCATGGCTGCCCTTTTTACATCCTCTTCTAATTTCAGGTGTACAGCAGTGGAATTCTATGATATAGTTATACACGTTTCCGACAATGCCCCAAAAGGCCTGTATTTTTGCCGAAATAGGGGGCGAGATGGCAGGGCTTAGTTCCTGACAAGAAAATGGAGGTATGGAGATGAAAGTATTGTTGATCAACGGAAGTCCCAGGGCCAATGGCAACACAGCCGCTGCCCTGGGGGAGATGGCGGCGGTTTTCACCCAGGAAGGGATGGAAACGGAGATCATTCAGGTGGGGAACAAGGATATCCGGGGCTGTATCGCCTGCGGCGGATGCGGGGCGAAAGGAAAGTGCGTGTTTGAGGATCTGGTCAACGAGACGTCTCCCAAGTTCCAGGCCTGCGACGGTCTGGTGGTGGGCAGTCCCGTGTACTATGCCTCGGCCAACGCCACTCTGGTAGCCTTTCTCACAAGGCTGTTCTACAGCACCCACTTTGACAAGACCATGAAGGTGGGGGCATGTGTGGCGGCGGCCAGAAGGGGCGGGCTCTCCTCCACTTTCGATGAGCTGAACAAGTTTTTTACCATCAGCGGCATGCCCGTGGCCTCCAGCCAGTACTGGAACAGCGTCCACGGCAGGGAGCCGGGACAGGCGGTGCAGGACCAGGAGGGCATGCAGACCATGAGGACCCTGGCCAGGAACATGAGCTTTCTCATAAAGAGCATTGCTCTGGGAAAGGAGGCCTACGGCCTGCCGGAGAAAGAGGAGCATCTTTGGACCCACTTTATCAGGTAGGGAAGAAAATGGATGCCTGTTTGTGTCATCTGGAAGACAATTCGTGCAGTAAGAGTTAGAAAAACCAGGGTTTTGCCCGATATAATCAGTGAATGAGTGGAACGATGCCTGAGTCCAAGAGCCGTAGGTTTGGACTGGAGCGGGGCAGTATCGGGAAAGGAGAAGCCATGGATCAGATGAGATGCGCGGATTACAGGACAGGAGCCGGCAGCAGCCTGAAGGAGCCGCCGGTCAGCAGCCAGGAGGCGGTAAAGGGTGTCTTTGCGGAAAAGATGGCGGAGAAATATGCTTCTTCCACGGCGGATATGACGCCGGGGGAATATAAGCTGTATATATATGAAAAGATAGATGCAATGTACCTGCACCCTTCCCAGAGAAGAGTGTTCTGGTATGTGGATATCACCGAGGCGGCCTGGCAGAGAATGCAGTTTGACCCGGAGTACGAGCAGAAAGTTCTGGACTATATACAGAAGAACAGGGCCGTAAATTACGGCTGCCATGTGCCTCAGTTTATCCTTATCCACATAGAGGAAAGCTGGGATAAATGTTATGGGTACAGTATGGGAGTGCAGGACAACGACCGTTGCAGACAGGCTGCCCGGGCCAGGAGAAGGGAAGCGGCCGAGAGGGCCAAGAGGGAGAGGCGTAAAAAGCTGCTGAAGGACTATCTGAAAAGGAAGGCGCAGCAGAAAAGACTTCTGGATAAGTATCTGGCGGAGCAGTATGCCAGGCACAGGCTGGAGCGGAACCGTATGGCAAGGATATGGAGCCGGGAAAAACAACTGGTTCAGGCGGCCAGGGCTTATGAGGCCAGTCTTATCATGCTGGGCAGGCGGGAGCAGGAGCGGCTGCAGCTGTGAGGGGATTTCCCACAGCTGCAGTTTTGGCTATTTTCGAGCTGCCTTTTTCAGGTACAGGATGCCGGCCAGGTCTGCCAGGAACCATCCGATGGGAATGGCGCTCCAGATGCCCAGAACCCCAATCCAGGAAATGGGCGCCAGCGCGTAGGCCAGCAGCACCCGGGTCCCCAGGGAAATTATCGTCAGCACCAGGGACATCTCCGGTCGGTTGATGCCTCGATAGTAGCCGTAGAGCAGGAACAGAATGCCGATGCCACAGTAAAAGGCTCCTTCCACTCGCAGGTACTGCACGCCCTGGGCGATAATGGCTGTCTCCTGGGGTTCAATAAACATCAGCATCAAAACAGGGGCACAGAGGAACACAAGGCAGGAGATCAGGGCACAGAAGCACAGGGAAACTCTGAGCGCGCTCTTCATCCCTTCCTTTACCCTCTCCTTCTGTCCGGCTCCGTGGTTCTGAGAGATAAAAAGGGAGAAGGCATTGCCGAATTCCTGGGCGGGCATGTAGGCGAATGAGTCAATCTTTACAGCTGCCGCAAAAGCCGCCATGACTTCTTTGCCGAAACTGTTCACCAGGCCCTGAATCATCAGAATGCCGAAATTCATCACCGACTGCTGTATGGAGGAGGAGAAGGCAAAGCGCAGAATCTCCCCCGCCGCTCCCCTGGCGGGCTTGAAGCTTCTCTGGAACCGCAGGGCCGGCTCTTTGAGCCAGGCATAGGCCATAAGCCCCAGGCCGGACAGGGCCTGGGCAATCACCGTTGCCGCCGCTGCCCCTTCAATGCCCCAGTTAAAAGTGACCACAAACAGCAGGTCCAGGAGTACATTCAGCACGGCGGTGGTGCCCAGAAAGTACAGGGGCACCAGGGAATTGCCCAGAGCCCGCAGCAGGTAGGCATAGTAATTGTACAGGAACACGAAGATAAGCCCCATAAAGATGATCCACACATAGCTGTGCATCATCTCCATCAGTTCAGGGGGAGTCTGCAGCAGTTTCAGGATGGGAGTGCACAGCAGCATTACTGCCAGGTTCAGCAGCAGGGTGGTGGCGCCGATGAGCAGGAAGGAGAGTTGCATGCAGTTCTTCATGCTCTGCTCCTCTTTTTTCCCAAAGTAGTAGGAGAAGAGGGCGCCGCTGCCCATACACATGCCAATCAGTATGGAGGTCAGAAAGGTCATAAGGGTGTAGGCTGACCCCACTGCGGCCAGGGCATCCGGCCCCAGGAAGCGTCCCACAATCAGCGAGTCCGCAATATTGTAAAGCTGTTGCAGTAGATTCCCAAGTATCATGGGGCCTGCAAACAGCAGCATATTTTTTGTCACATTTCCCTTTGTAAGGTCTTTTTTCATCAGTTTCCCTCCGACAGCAAGTTCAGTTTTTGTGTTTGTGGCGTATGATTAAGTTATCCCTAATGAAACAATTTCAGGACACAAAAACTGCTATGATCAGTTTAACATGGTTTTCACAATCCAACAACTCCATATTTGGACATTTATGAGCTGGTCAAATTGTTGTTCTTCAAATTAAAAGAGAAGTCAATCCGCAGATTATTTTAGCATTATAGAGAGCTGATGAAGATTTTGCGCCACATTAGAGGCTGTAAATTTTTCTGTGTCTATGGAGGAAAAGTCCTTCCGATAAGATTCAGATATGTACAATACTGTGTCGAATCCACCATCCATCAATTGGTACAATGCAGAATCCTTTCCCATCCAATCCCTCCTTCCGTGGTGTCGTATCTTACTTCTGTTTTGGCGAGTTGGCAAGTGGAAAAAGAAAAAAGCCGGAAACCGCTTGTAGCGTCCGACTTTTTTGCTAATTGTTTTTCTTTTCTATAAATTTATCGTGCATCTGTTCGAGTAATGAAAAATCAACGGTGCTTTTCAGATATCTGATGGCAGGGTTGTTTTCCTTTTTCTGTTTATACAGAATTTTTGCATTCTGGACGATTTTGTTTTTGTTTTTACGGATAAAAAGCATTTCCTTATGTATGAGAGCCTTATAAAATAAATCTTGTTCATGCTCCACGTCATATAGGGTTAATTCCGATGCAGGAACAGGAATCATATTACTCAATTTCAATGTTCCCTTTAATTCCAATTCTCCGGATGAGGATTGGGAAGTGATGCGGATGATGGGGACAATGCTTCCGCGGATTTTCTGTACTCCATTTTCCATTTGATAATCAGAATTTTTAGGCGAGGAAAGGGGGATGTAATAGTTATACCTGTTTATGCTGTATACAATGCCCAGATACTTCCGTGTATGGTTCCGATCATTTTCCTTTGAGGAAAAAACATTTTTTTCAACGGTACTGATATATGAGATGTATTCCTCAGATATTTCATATAGTTTTAGTTCGCTCATTGGTATCTCCTGCAAAGAAAAGGGTGATCATAATGATCACCCTTCGATTTTAAAGTTTCCCACTGTCTGGCAGGGAATCTCCTGATTAATAAAGTTTTCCACTATCTGGCAGGAACTCTCCTGAATATAAAGTTTTCCACTATCTGGCAGGAACTCTCCTGACGATGGTTTCCCATCTCTGATATTATTATACGTTTTTGCGGGAAATATGTCAATAAAAATGAAAAATTCCGCTTGAATCATTTTATGCCGGATTCCGCATAAAAACAAGGAAATCTTGTCGAATCCCGTTTGTCGAATTGGGTGGGGTAAAAGTCATCAGAATCTAACAGCGGCACATGACGCTGTGCATGGGGACACCTATCAACTGGTACAATGCAGAATCCCTTCCCATCCAATCCCTCCTTCCGTGTTGTCCCATCTTAACTCTGCTTTGGCGGGTTAGCAGGTGGTAAAAAAGAAAAAAGCCGGAAAACCATCTTGTAGCGTCCGACATTTTCTGATAAGATATTCATAAGGGTGCTGCCATAACGGTAGGCGGCTGGTTCTTCTGCGGAGGGACTGTGACCCTCCGATTACATAGAAACCTGCCTGCAGGAATCTGGGAAAGGAGGGCTTTGCCAATGTTGACAATGGAAGGTCTGATAGCGGTCATCAGCTTATGCCTGACAGCCTTCGGACTCGGATATGCGATAGGAAGCAAGGATAATAATAAATCACAAAAATAGCCGCCCCCAGTCCGCAAAACTAAGGCGACTATTTTTGTTTGCTTAAATTCGGACTAGCCGTCTATCGGCAGTACCTTTATGTAAATATCTTAGCAGATTTATGCGGAATTGTCAAATGTTGCGGAGTGTTTTGCTGAAACTCTATACCGAATTTAGTATAAGAACAAAGGCTTTTTTGCCTCAAATGTTACAAAAAAGCTTGAGCATTACAGTGTCTTTATCCTGGGCCAAATGCAGCGGCATTTCTTAAGGATTCCTGCAGCGTCAGACCAGGACTCTTCCAAGCCGGGTTCCCAGGCGGCTTAAGATTTCATTGGTGATGGTGTCACACTGGGCTGCAATCTGTCCGGCGGTGATTTCCAGGCTGCCGGAAGTGCCCATAACCACAACTTCATCTCCGGTCTGGACATGGGGTACCGCGCTGATGTCCACCAGGGTCTGATCCATGCAGATGCGGCCTATGATGGGAGCCCGGCAGCCGTGAATCAGAACACTGCCGTTCCCGTGGGACAGAGCCCTGGGCAGGCCGTCGGCGTAGCCGATGGAAATAGTGGCAATGGGCGTGTCCCGCCTGGCGGTGAAGGCAAGCCCATAGCCCGCAGGTTCTCCCGCGTGGAGCAGCCTCACGGAAGCGACTCTTGTCTTCAGGGACAGCACAGGGCGCAGGGTTCCGGCCCATTTCCGGCTGTCAGTCTCCGTACTCAAAAGGCCATAGAGGATAATCCCAGGGCGGACATAGTCTGCCGCAAGCATTTCATCGGAGAAGTTTTCCCCGCTTTTCTCAGAAGAATTTTCCTGTCCGGCAAGGGTGTCTGCCCTTCCCCGAAGCAGGTTCATAATGCCGTAGCTTGCCAGGATATGCAGGCCCGGGCAGGGGAAGCCTTTCTGTCTCAGTGCGGTGACAACCTGGTAAAAGGCTGTGATCTGTCTCCTTGTATAAGCCCTGTCCTGGGGCAGGGGCGAGTCGGAGGCGGGAAGGTGGGTAAAAAGGCCGTCTATGATCAGATTCTCCATCCCGCACACCTGGGCGATCTCCTCCAGGTTTTCACAGCGGATTCCCACCCGGTGCATGCCAGTGTCGATTCCGATATGTACATGGATCGCCTTTCCGAAGCGGTTCAGGGTCAGGGCGTATGGATGGTCCGTGACGGTCTGTGACAGCCGGAAGGAGCGCAGCAGGGGGAAATCCTCCGGGGGTGTGTAGCCCAGTACCAGGATTTCTCCGGTGATTCCTGCCTGGCGCAGAGAGATGCCTTCGGCGGCACAGGCCACACAGAAGGCGTCCACGCCCAGACGGTTCAGCTCCCGGGAAATGGGCACTGCCCCGTGCCCATAGGCATCCGCTTTCACCGCCGGCATGAGTCTGCAGCCCTCAGGCAGCCGGGAGCGCAGAAAGGCAGTGTTATGTTCCAGAGCTGCTCTGTCCAGCTCCACCCACGCACGGGATCTGGCGCCGGGGGCCTGGAGTGCGCCGGCAGTATTCCCCATGGCGGCACTTTCCAGCAGCCAGCTGTCTTTGGATTCCTCACAATTAGAAACAGTATCAAAAGCCATAACAGACCTCACTCCTGCACAGCCAGTGCCTGGTCAATGATCATACTCAGGACTTCCCGGAAGGAATGGCCTGCGGCCTTCATCATGCCGGGGTAGCGGCTGTGTTCCGTGAAGCCGGGGATGGTGTTGATTTCATTGAAAATGACCTCCCCGTCAGGGGTGAGGAACATGTCTACGCGGGTGAAACCGCTGCAGCCCAGAGCCCTGTAGATTACCTTTGCCTTTTCCTTGATCTCCGCCGCTTTTTCAGGGCTGATTCTGGCGGGAACATGGATGGCGGAAGTCTTCAGGGTATATTTTTCCGTAAAGTCAAAGAAACCGCCGGAAAGCTCTATCTCATCCACTTCTCCTACCACCAGATCCCTGCCGCCCAGCACGGCGCATCCCACCTCGAATCCGGGGATGTTCTCCTCCAAAATAACCTGATTGTCATACTCAAAAGCAAGGGAGACGGCGGCGCTCAGGTGAGCTTTCTGGGAAATCTTTGTGATCCCGTAGGAGGACCCTGCCTTCACCGGCTTTACATAGAGGGGATAGCCCAGGGATTCCGCGAATGCCTCCGCCTCCTCCAGAGCGGTGTGCCGTTCCATCACAAAGTGCCTGGGCACCCGCACTCCCGCAAGGCTTACCAGCTTGTGGGCCCTGTCTTTGTCCATTCCCAGCGCGGAGGCCAGGGTGCCGCAGCCTGCAAGGGGGATGCCTGCCAGCTCCAGCAGGCCCTGAATGGTGCCGTCTTCACCGTTTTGACCGTGGAGCACCGGCAGCGCCGCGTCCACCGGCACACGTTCTAAATCTCCCTCTTTCAGCAGGATCAGGCAGCGATCCCCCCGGTTGGGAGAGACGACAACGGGAGTACAGTCCTGGGGATTGTGCCAGGTGTCATTGAGCAGTTTTTCCACCGGACCTCTATAGTAGTACCAGCAGCCCTCCTGGGTGATGCCCACCATCAGGGGATTGTATTTATCCCGGTCCAGGTTGAGCACCACGCCGGAGGCGGAGGAGAGGGATACACTGTATTCCGGAGAACAGCCCCCGAAGAAAACCACCACATTTATTTTTTCCATAATTCTAATCCTTTCTTGAGCGTTAATTTTTCCCTGTTTGACTTATCTTTTATAGGAATGTTTTCATCTCTTTATCCTACAACCAAAGCGGGAAAAAGTAAATAGCAGGAAGTTTAAGATTTTTTTTATGATTATATTTTCCTTATTTTACACTTTGCCGGAGATAGTATGCTATAATTTACGAGGAGACGGGGTAAAGAACCTGTGGATTCTCTCCCGGCGGACAGGAGGACGGATATGAAATTCAGAACCAGATTACAGCTGACTTTTATTACGATTATAATACTTCCCCTGGCCCTGACAGCCCTGGCGTTCTGCGGCATCGGGCTTTCCCTTATGGATGCGCAGAAGGGCTTTCCCATCGAAGAAATCGACTACGAGACCATGACGGAAAATATCCAGGAGGTGGTGGACGCCACGGACAGGGTGTTTTCCCGCCTGCAGCAGCAGGCCTGGGAGGATCCTTCCCTTCTGGCAGACAAGAGATATCTGGAGGAGGTGAATTCCAGGATTGCCAAAAGAACCACTTACATTATTGTGAGAAAAGGGCAGGAGCTGTATTACGCCGGAAATGAAGATGCGGCGGACGCCATATTTTCCAGGCTCCCCGGCTTTGGGGAACGGGAACAGCCGGACAACTCCGGGTTTTTCTTCAATGACCTGGACAAATATGTGAAACAGCTTGATTTTCTCTTTCCGGACGGCAGCCAGGGCAGCGCCTTTGTAGTGACCAAGGTCAATACCCTGATATCCAGACAACTGCTGGTTGACATGTTTGTGGCCATTGTTCTGATTCTGATTTTCACCAGTCTTATGCTGACCTGGTGGATTCACAGAGGTGTGTTCACGCCGGTGAATGAGCTGAATGTGGCCATGCGCAAGATCAAGGAGGGAAATTTTGAGTACTGTCTCCAGACGGATGCCCGGGGAGAGATCGGAGACCTGTACCGGAACTACGAGGACATGCGGCTGCGGCTGAAAGAGTCCACCGAGGAGAACCGGGAGAGCGAGAAGCAGAACCGGGAACTGGTCAGCAATATTTCCCATGACCTGAAGACTCCCATCACTGCCATCAAGGGCTATGTGGAGGGGATCATGGACGGGGTGGCGGACACGCCTGAGAAAATGGACAAATATATCAAGACCATTTACAACAAGGCCAATGATATGGAGCGGCTGATCAATGAGCTCACCTATTACTCCGGGATAGACAACAACAGGATCCCCTATAATTTCCACCGGATCAATGTGGAGGATTATTTTGGGGACTGTGTGGAGGAGGTGGGGCTGGATCTGGAACAGAAAAATATCGTGCTCAACTACTCCAATCTGGTACAGCCTCACACGGTGGTGATTGCTGACCCGGAACAGATGAAGAAAGTGATCAATAATATCATCAGCAACAGTGTAAAATATATGGATAAACCTCATGGGATCATAGATATCCGCATTATGGATGAGGGGGAATCCATCCGCATTGAGATTGAGGACAACGGCAAGGGCATAGCCCAGAAGGATCTGCCCAAAATCTTTGAGCGGTTCTACCGCACGGACACTTCCCGCAATTCCGCTCAGGGAGGCAGCGGCATAGGACTTTCCATAGTAAAGAAAATTATTGAGGACCACGGGGGCTATATCTGGGCCACCGGCAATGAAGGAGAGGGCACCTGTATCCATTTTGTGCTGAGAAAGTACATCGAGCTTTCGGCCGGGGAGTGAGGCCCTTGAAAACAGGTTTTGGGAACATGATTCAGACATATCCCGAATGGACAGGGAGGTCTGTTGGAAATAAAGAAAGGCAGGTTCATTGAGATGAGCAGGATTTTGATTATTGAGGATGAGGTTGCAATTGCAGACCTGGAGAAGGATTATCTGGAGCTGAGTGATTTTCAGGTGGACATCTGCAACACCGGGGACGGGGGTCTGACCATGGCTTTGGAAGGGGAGTATAACCTGGTGGTTCTGGATCTGATGCTGCCCGGCATGGATGGTTTTGAGGTCTGCCGGAAGATTCGGGAGGAGAAAAATATTCCTATTTTAATGGTGTCGGCCAAGAAGGACGACATAGACAAGATCAGGGGCCTGGGCCTGGGGGCGGACGACTATATGACGAAACCTTTCAGCCCCAGCGAGCTTGTGGCCAGGGTAAAGGCCCATATGGCCAGGTATGAGCGTCTGGTGGGCACCAACCAGAAGCCTCAGAACGATATTGTGGAGATCCGCGGCATACGCATTGACAAGACGGCAAGACGTGTGTATATCAACGGTGAGGAGAGGACTTTTACCACCAAGGAGTTTGACCTGCTCACTTTCCTGGCGGAGAATCCCAATCATGTGTTCACCAAGGAGGAGCTGTTCCGGGAGATCTGGGATATGGATTCCATCGGGGACATTGCCACCGTGACGGTGCATATCAAGAAGATCCGGGAGAAGATTGAGCCGGATACCGCCAAGCCCCAGTATATTGAGACCATCTGGGGAGTGGGATACCGCTTTAAAGTGTAGGGCAAGGCAAAACAAGATAAATGTATGCCAAAGCCAAAGCAAGGCAAAAGCAGATACAGCAGCTGGGAAGAAGACTCAGAAGAAAAGGATGGCTTGACAGGATGGAGGAAGACAGGGAAGGAGCCGCGCTGCCGGAGGCATTTTTGGAGAAAATGGAGCGGCTTTTGGGAGAGGAATACGGGGCGTTTCTGGAGAGTCTGGGGCAGGAGCGGCACCTGGCCCTGAAGGTAAATCCCCGGAAGCGCAGTCTAAAAGGGGCGGGGGCAGCCAGTGTGGTTGCTGCCGCCTTTCCGGGTTTGGAGCCGGTTCCCTGGGCGGAAGGGGGCTTCTATTATGGGGCTTCCTGCCGTCCAGGGAGGCATCCTTACCATCAGGCAGGGCTTTACTATATCCAGGAGCCCAGCGCCATGGCGCCCGTGGGCCTGCTGGGGGTGCAGCCCGGGGATCGCGTGCTGGATCTGTGCGGGGCTCCTGGGGGCAAGAGCGCTCAGATAGGGGCGCAGCTCCAGGGCAGGGGGCTGCTGCTCTGCAACGAGATACATCCGGCGAGGGCAAAAATTCTGGCGGAGAACATGGAGCGCATGGGAATCGGCAATGCCTGCGTGGCCAATGAGGAGCCGGAGCGTCTTGCAGAGCGCTTTGGGGGGTATTTTGACAGGATTTTGGTGGATGCCCCCTGTTCCGGGGAGGGAATGTTCCGCAAAAATGAAGCAGCCTGCCAGGAGTGGAGCCAGGAGAATGTTGTCCTCTGTGCAGAGAGGCAGGACCGGATCCTGGACTGCGCCGCCAGGATGCTGCGGCCTGGGGGAAGGCTTGTGTATTCCACCTGTACCTTTTCCCCGGAGGAGAACGAGGGAAGCGTAAGCCGTTTCCTGGGAAGGCACGGGGACTTTCAAGTGCTTTCCACGGAGGCGGAGAAAGAAGCCCTGGGCCTGGCAGGCTGTGATGGCAGGCCGGACTTTCTGGAGGATCCGGCTCCCGGCCTGGTGCAGACGCTGCGCCTGTGGCCCCATCGGCTCAGGGGAGAAGGGCATTTCGCGGCGGTGCTGGCCAGGGAGGGGAGATTTCCTCTGGGGCAGCAGGCCAGAGGAGCGTTGTACGGCAGCCTGCAGGGTGCGGAAAAAGCCTCCGGCGTCCGTGGGAAAAATTCTCGAACCCGTGGGAAAGATTCCGCAGAAAAGGATCTGGGCCTGCTGGTGGATTTTGTGGAGGAACTTCTGGGGCAGGGCAGTCTGGAGAAATTCGCAGCGGCGCTGGGAGTGGACGAGAGTTTTTACTTTGTCAATTCCGGCGGACAGGTCTATCTGGTTTCCGGGCAGATGCCTTCCCTTCAGGGGCTGAAAGTGCTGCGGCCGGGCCTGCATGTGGGGGAGCTGAAAAAGAACCGTTTCGAGCCCTCCCATTCCCTGGCTATGGCGCTGGATCCGGAGGCGGTCTCCCATGTGTGGAACCTGGCATCCGGCGAAAGGGGAGCGTATGCCTATCTGGAAGGGCAGACTTTTCCCGCAGAGGGGGAGGGCGGATGGTATCTGGTCTGTGTGGACGGCTTTGGCCTGGGCTGGGGAAAACTAGCCGGGGGAATTATGAAAAACCATTATCCCAGGGGACTGCGGACTGCGTGGGGCAGTTTCACGCCGTGAGGCTGAAAAGGGGCCTCTGAGGGAAGGGGTTTGGGAGCAGATCCAGGGCCCGGCAGAATACTGGGAAGAAGCGGCGTGAGGGGATATGAGAACAGAGATTATCTATGAGGACAGCCATGTGCTGGTGGTATATAAGCCCGGGGGGCTTGCCACACAGACGGCCCGGGCAGGGGAACAGGATGTGGTGGGCGAACTGAAAAATTACCTGCATCGGAGCAATAAGGGAAAAACAGCCTCCGCCAGAGCAGGGGAGGAGCCTTATGTGGGGGTGGTCCACCGGCTGGATCAGCCTGTGGAGGGACTGCTTGTGTTTGCAAAGAACAGGAAAGCCGCTGCATCTCTGACGGCACAGCTGCAGAAAACCGGCGGCAGCGGTATGCTTCACAAATGTTACTATGCCGCTGCCTGGGGGACGCCGCCCGCCCCGGAGGGGGAGCTTGTGGACTATCTTCTCAAGAGCAGGGATAACAGGGCAGTGGTGGCGGAGCAGCAGTCCGGGGCCAAAAAGGCGGTGCTCCGGTACAGGATCCTGGGAACCCGGTCCCTGGAGGAAGTGTTCTCCAGGGAGCTTCCAGGAGGTTCGGCGGCTGCCGGCCTGACAGCGTCGTCCCTGAAATCGGTATCCTCCGAAAAGGCCGTGATTCTGGCGGAAATCTATCTTCTCACAGGGCGTTTCCATCAGATACGGGCACAGATGGCTCACGCCGGGCTGCCCCTTCTGGGGGACAGAAAATACGGCAGTGAGGAATCCTGCGCTTTGGGGGCCAGGGTGGGGAATGTGGCCCTCTGCGCCCACAGTCTGGAGTTTGCCCATCCTGTGGAGGGCAGGCAGATGGATTTTCACATAGAACCCAGGGGCGGAGCCTTCAGGGAGTTTTTCGGGAATATTTTTTCATAAAATCTGCCATACTAACAGTAAAATCCAAGTGCAGAGGGTTGGGGATGGTATGACAGAAAAGATCAAAAATAACAAACTGGCGGTACTGCTCCTGGTGACGGGGGCAGTTTATTTTTTTCTGAAGGTCATTGTGCCGCTGACAGCGCCGGTGTTGACGGCCATGCTGTTTGTGACGATTTTCGGCCCCCTCCTCCAGAAGATGCAGCGCAGGCTGAAGGTTCACAGGCAGGTGGGGGCTGTGCTCCTGCTGCTTCTGGCGGTGGGGTTTCTGGCGGTGCTTTTGTGGGTGCTTTTTTCCTGGATTGTGGGGAGCCTGCCGGACTGGGTGGAGAACCTGGACTCCCTGGAGGAGGATCTGAGCCGATTTGTGAAGGAGACCTGCGCCGTGGTGGGCAGGTGGCTGAGAATGGACAGTCAGTACCTGGAAGAACTGCTTCTCTCCCGGATACAGGAGGGCATAGACTATTTTCAGCTGAAACTTCTGCCGGGGATGGTGAGCCAATCCCTGGAGTATGTGAAGGTTCTGGCGGGGTTTGGGGGATTTCTGGTGACATTTCTCATCTCCACGGTACTGCTGGCCAAGGATTATGACGATATTATGAACAGACTGCTGAACCGGGAGGAATGCTATGTCTACCTGGAGATTATCTGCGGAATCATCCGCTATATCGCCACTTTTGTGAAGGCACAGTTTATTATAATGAGTGTCATAGGCGTTCTGGCGGCGGCGGTGCTGGCGGTGAGCGGCATATCGCAGGGAGTGCTCTGGGGAATTCTGGCGGGGGTTCTGGACGCGCTGCCCTTTATCGGCACAGGGGTGGTGCTGGTGCCCCTGGCAGTGCAGCAGTTTTTCTGCGGGAGCTATGTGAGGGGCGTGGTCTGTCTGCTGCTGTACGCGGCCTGCATTTTTATTCGAGAGCTGCTGGAGCCCAAGCTTATCGGAAAACGCATCGGCGTCTCCCCCATTGCCATTCTGCTGTCCATCTATGGGGGAATTCAGCTTTTCGGATTGTGGGGGATTATCGGCGGTCCCCTGGGGTTTGTGATGATCTATCAGACCATTCTGAGCCTGGAGGGCGGAGGCATCCGGCAGTGCGGCAGAAAGCACAGCGGAGGCGTTCAGAAGTGCTGAGGCGGCAGAAAGCCCTGTGGTCCCCGGCATAATTTCCGGCCAAAACCATTTGACGGAGGTATTCAGATGGTATATGATAAAAGGAGTGTAAAATGAGAATTCACGGAGGATGGAGCAAATGCCGAACAATACCATTGGAAACAGGAAGGGAGCGGAGACCGTAGCAGAGACCTTTCACGGGTGGATGCGCTCGTTTATAGACGGCCTGCTTTGCCTCTATATGATTCTGGTGCTGGTGGGGCTGCCTTTTTATTTCCAGGAGGGGTATACCTATATTGCAACCCGGAAGACCAATTTCTTCAGCAAAAACTGTATGACGCTGCTGAAGGTGCTGGTGCCGGTGCTGGTAATATACGGGGTCACATCCGCCATACTGTATTACAGGAAAAATTACACCTGGAAGCCGCTGCTGAAAGGGAAAGAGCTCCGAACATACATCCGGAGCAAAGTCCGGCTGATGGATCTGTTTGCCATATGGTACAGCGTGATGGTAATTCTGTCCTATCTCTTTACCAACTATAAAGAAGAGGCCTCATGGGGGGCAGGCGGCTGGTATATGGGGTTTAAGACCCAGATGATCCTGCTGTCCTGCTATTTTCTCATCACCTGGTTCTGGAAGCCCAGGAAGAGCTTTTTCTTCATAGGCCTGGGGGCTTCCTGGGTGGTATTTTTGCTGGGGTACCTGAACCGGTTCAGCATTTATCCCATAGACATGCCCCTGAGCAGTCCCGGCTTTATCTCCACCATAGGAAATATCAACTGGTACTGTGGGTATGTCACCACCATATTCTTTGCCGGGGCGGCGTTCCTGTGGCAGGGAGGCGGGAAAAAATGGTGGCAGAAGGCGCTGCTGATGGTGTATGTGTTTGTGGGGTATGCCACTCTGGTAACGCAGGGCAGCGCCGGCGGCATAGCAACTCTGGGAGTGGCCCTGCTGGTAATGTTCTGTCTGTCCCCTGGGGACGGACAGAGAATGTTCTGGTTCTGGGTAAATGCTCTGCTGTTATCTGCGGCCTGCCTTTTTACCATGGCATTTGACCGTATGAATCCGGAGAAAATGAACTTCCGGGATTCCTACATGGATATTATGATCTCAGGAAAACTGCCCTATATTATGGCAGGGGTGTCCCTGGCTTTCCTGGTGCTGACCGGTTTTCTGGTGAAGAAAGGCATCTATAAGAAAAAACCTTTTCAGATTCTGGCGGTTCTGGCTGGAGCGGCGGTGTCCTGTGCCGTGGCGGCCGTGGTGGCGGGGATTGTGGTGAACACACTCCACCCGGGAAGCCTGGGAACGCTGTCGGAGAATCCATTCTTTACCTTCACCGATTCCTGGGGAAGCAACCGGGGGGCTACCTGGAAAGCGGGCGTACAGTGCTTCCAGGAGCAGAATCCGGGCCACAAACTTGTGGGGGTGGGGCCGGATGCCATGGCCGCATATATCTATACGGACGGCAGCCCGGAGTTGGTAGAGATGCTGAAGCGCAATTTCGGGGAGAGCCGTCTGACCAATGTACATAACGAGTGGCTGACCATTCTGGTGGACATGGGCATTCTGGGACTGGCAGGGTTTGCCGGGCTGATCGTGTCCGCCGTGGTGACATTTCTCAGGAAAAGGAGTCTGAACCTGATTGCCTGTGCCTGCGGACTCAGCGTTCTGGCGTACACAGTGAACAATATCTTCAGTTTTGAACAGATAATGAATGTGACCACAATGTTCCTCCTGCTGGGTATGGGCAGGGCGTTTTTGAGAAAGCAGGAAGAGCCGGCAGGGGAGTAGGATTAGGATCAAGGAGGGGTTGAGATGAGGATTTTGCTTTTGATGAGAGGAGCTCCCGGGTGCGGAAAATCCACCTGGATTGAGAAAAATGGTCTGAAGCCCTATGCCCTTTCGGCCGATGACATTAGACTTTTATGCCAGAGTCCTCTTATGCTGGTGGACGGCACGGTGGGTATCAGCCAGGCCAATGACGGAGTGGTATGGAAGACATTGTTTACCATTCTGGAGCTGAGAATGCAGAGAGGGGATTTTACCGTCATTGACGCCACCAATTCCAAGACCAGTGAGATGAACCGATACAAGGAGATGTGCAGCACTTACCGGTACAGGATTTTCTGTGTGGATTTCACGGACGTCCCCATGGAGGAGACAAAGCGCAGGAATAGGGGCAGGGAGCAGCTGAAGAGGGTTTCCGATGATGTGATAGAGAGGATGTATTCCCGGTTTGCCACCCAGCAGATTCCTTCCGGCATCAAGGTGATCCGGCCGGATGAGCTGGACACCATCTGGACCCGGCTGTTTGACTTATCTTCCTACAGGAAGATTCATCACATCGGCGACATTCATGGGTGCAACACTGTCCTGCAGAAATATCTGAAGGACAACGGGGGCATAAAAGACGATGAAATGTATATCTTTGTGGGAGATTACATAGACAGGGGCCTGGAGAATGTGGAGGTGCTGAAATTCCTGCTCTCCATTATGAACAGGAAAAATGTGCTCCTGCTTGAGGGAAATCATGAGAGATGGCTGTGGTACTGGGCCAATGACGGGGTGGGAAGGTCCAAGGAATTTGAGCTGGTCACAAGACCTGCCCTGGAGGCGGCGAAGATCAGCAAAAAGGATATACGGCAGCTGTACAGGAAGTTCGGTCAGTGCGCCTACTACAGGTATGAGGAGAACATCTACCTTGTGACCCACGCAGGGCTGAGCACCCTGCCGGAGAATCTGTCCTTTGTGGCCACGGAGCAGATGATCAAGGGCGTGGGGGACTATAATGACTTTGAGCGGATGGCGGAGGCTTTCTTTGACAACACGCCCGACAACTGTTATCAGATCCATGGGCACAGGAACACGAAGCAGCTGGATGTCATGGTGAACGACAGGGTGTTCAACCTGGAAGGGCAGGTGGAGTACGGAGGCTGTCTGCGTTGTGTCCAGGTGGATCAGGATGGGATTCACTGTGTGGAAATTTCCAATGAAGTGTTTAAGACGCCGGAAATGCGCACGGAGCAGTCCGTGGTCGCCAGCTCGGTTGGGGATACCATTATCGCCCTGCGCGGCAACAAATATATCCAGGAGAAGAAATTTGGAAATATTTCCTCCTTTAATTATACCGACAAAGCGTTTTATGACAAGGTCTGGGATGCTCAGACCACCAAGGCCAGAGGGCTGTATCTGGACACCCTTAAGGGGAAGGTGGCCGCCAGGGCTTATGACAAGTTTTTCAATGTGAACGAGCGGCCGGAGACAAAATTTGACATGCTGCAGCACAAACTGCAGTTTCCTGTGACAGCCTATGTGAAGGAGAACGGTTTCCTGGGGATTGTGAGCTACAACGAATACGAGGACGCGCTTTTTGCCGCCAGCAAGTCCACCATAGACAGCCAGTACGCCAGGTGGTTCCAGGAGATGCTGCAGAGGCAGCTGGGGGAGGAGGGCCAGGAGAGGCTGAAGGAATATGTCAGGGAGAAAGATGTGTCCTTCGTGTTTGAGTGTGTGGACATGGAGCACGATCCCCATATTATTGACTATCCCCAGAGCGGGCTGTATCTGCTGGACATTGTCCGTAATGAGATGAATTTTGAGAAGTATGAGTATGACCATATGTGCCGGGTGGCGGGACAATTCGGGCTGCGTCCCAAGGAAAAGGCATTTGAGATTGCCACATGGCAGGAGTTTTTTGACTGGTACTATGACATTCTGCAGGAGGACTATGAGTACCATGGCCGCAGAATAGAGGGATTTGTGGTGGAAGACAGCGCAGGCTATATGACCAAGCTTAAACTTTTCTACTATAATTTCTGGAAGCTGCTGCGGGGTGTGTCCCATGAGGCCATACGGAAGGGCTATATCACCAGGACTGCGGTTCTAACCACGCCTCTGGCTAATGAGTACTATGCCTGGGTCAGGAAACTTCACGATGTGGAGGAGAGGGAAAAACTGCCCAGGGATATCTGTACGCTGCGGAAAATGTTCTATAAGGAGAAGACAGGAATATAAAACTGGACAGAGAATGAATCCCCCGGCTGTACAGCTGAGGGATTTGTTCTCTGTCCAAAAAAAACATGGGCTTGTAAAAAGCCCATGTCTGTAAGAAAAAGTCGATGCGACAGGATTCGAACCTGCGACCTCTGCGTCCCGGACAAAGTGCCCGCCCCCTTAAATTAAGCGCTTAGTGCGCCCAGCAAAGGGTGCGGTGTATTGTGGGTGAGAACCCCATCCG
>OFGA01000314.1_pt1 | contig 43224 bp, 42 predicted proteins | sample 1521471 | NCBI WGS metagenome assembly OFGA01 (sample SAMEA3504086, study PRJEB24116) | mouse gut metagenome | biome: mouse gut; feature: mouse-associated habitat; material: faeces | place: Denmark | collected 2011 | reverse complement strand
TTTAGCGGTGTAACTTTTATATTCTGATATATGCGGTGGTTACACTTTGTGATACCGATATTTGCTCCCTATTTTGCCCCACAAAAAAACATTTTTGTGTATTGATTTTATATATTAAAACGACAAAAAAAAGCGATAACCAGAATTATCACTTTTTCAATATCTTTACCATAAGATATTATTGTTTTGTAATCACATAAGCAAAGAGAAAAGCAATCAAATAAATGATTGCTTTTCTAATGGAGTATACCAATTATTATATCTTAATAATTCAATTCTATATCTAATTACACTATACTAAAATAATTATTGTTTTTTATCCTTAGATAAGTTAGGCAATTTTAGTTGTGTGTAAGTTTCATCATATACTTGTGTAACATCATCTTTTAATTCAAGTATAGTTTGTTTATCTTCCTCTGAAAGAGGGGAATAATATGTTCCAGTTTTTGGTAAATCACTAGCTCCTTTCCAATAACATGAAACTAAATCACTATCATAATAGCTATCAAAGATGATATATTTAGATAATTGCACTGTATATTTACTAAAGTGTTTATTATCCTCATAATAATCCTTATATTCTTCATGTATTTTATCAGGTGGTAATATACTATACTCAGTACGTTTATCAACAATAGGTCCTTCTATTAAACCATCATTCCATTCTTCAGTAACATCATATAAATATCCTTGAATTTTACCAAATCTAATAAGTACTTCATTATCATAAGCTTTATCAACTTCTTGCCCTGACGTTAAAGCAGATATTTCCTCTATAGTATACCCCTTATCTGCAACCATTTTATTTACTTTATCATAATATGCCTGAACTTTATTATTAACATTGTTAAATTTGGCGCCTTTACTTCCATTACTGCTACATCCTACAAATAATACCATAGCAATTACTACAAAAAATATTTTTTTAAATTTTTGCATTTTATTTCCTCCAATTATAATGATTTTTTGATATGTATATCATACTAATTGATTAAATTTCGAGAATTTTTATAACTTTTTCATAATCCTTAATACATCTAAAATTGCCTTTTTCCATATATATATCATGGAATGAATCAAAAACAGGACTATAGATATTTTTCTTTATGAATTGTACTCTTTTTACATCAAATAATTTTTCTATAATACTTTGTCTAACTCTTGCTTGCTTAAAACCTCCAATAAACACAAAGAAAAATTGCATCTTTTTAGGAAATTTGTTTGTTATTTGACGTCTCATAGCAATATATTCTCTTGAATATGCCCAATATTGTTTTTTTATTTTAACAATAAGATGTGTCTTAGTAATATAATATTTAATTGCTTTTGCATATCTAAATGTATTTATTACATGTATAATAAAATACAATAATATTCCGTAATTAACAAATGAATACCAATTAAAATTAAAATCAAAATGCCAAAATATTAAAAGAAAAAACATAAAAATAATATAGTTGCGATCTATTACGTAGCATAACAGATGAGGTTTTCCAATCCATAAGCATTGTTCTTCAATTGGCTTATCTATCTCATACATATCATCTACATCCTCAAATTCTAGATAATCTTGAATATAATCATCCTCATTTGTCACTATTTCACCTCCTCTCCCATAGGTGAAGAACTTAATTACATATTTTTATTCTTTAACATAAACATTTCATTACCCTTAATATTAAATATAAAACAATTCTAAATTTGCTAGAACATTTTTAATCCATCTCATTTAATCACTAATTTTTCAGCGCTTTCATAAGACATATATATAACTGCACTACCAGAATCTATCACATAAGTATGTATATGTCCTTCATCTACACCAGTCCAAAATTGTTCTTTCTTTTCAAGTGGATATTCTATTACAGTAATATCCAATCCAAAACGTTTATTCCAATAATAATCAGTAATTCTTCTAGTACCTGATAGATTACTCCCTTTAAAGGAATATCCAACACCAGTTGACTGAGTACCAATATACTGATAGTCTAAAGATATTATATCTCCCTCATTTAAATAAAATTTTTTAAATGGATCATGATCTAATTCAGTGATTTTAAAATATTTATAAAAATCATCCCTCTCACCATCCCATATACCAGCACCATCCTTTATAACAAACACATTTAATTCACCTGAATTTAATTTTATATCAATAAAATCTCCTTTCCCCATTGGGCGATATGATTTTACCCCAGATAATTTTTTTTCATCTAATACAACATCACTTTTATTACCACTTTTATAAAAATACTCTGTAACTGTATCCGTTTTATTATAGCTATTTAAATTTTTATCACTAATGCATTCAATACGATATGTTTGACCTATTTTTAACGATAAGTCTTTTTTTATTTCAACTTCCTCTTCACCTTTCATTATTAATCGTGGTTGCAGATAAGTAGGTTGTTCCCCTGTAATATTAAATTTTTGTTCATATGGAATATAACCTATTGCTGAAACACGCAACGTATATTCACCGCTATTTAACTTATTCCCTTTAAATTCCCCATTTGCATTGCTATACGTTGCATCCATAATCATGTTGCCTTTATAAACTTCTATTTTAGCACCCTCTATTACATTATTTGGTTCAATAGCTCGTTTCACCACTCCATAATATGTATTTCTTCCTCGTGTGCATTGATCAACTTTTCCAATTTCTTCAAAATGTGCATTTCTTTTATAAGGAGAGTTTGAAGATGTATAGATATCTTTTGAGAATTTTAGATTTAAAAAATTTGGCCCTACTATTGCATTTAATGAAGAATAAGCATACATATTTGCATCAAAACAAAACTGGATAGGATTAGCATTCATATTTGATAGTTTCCCATCTATACAAAGTCCTCCTTCGCCACCAAATCTAGCTACATCAAAATAATGCCCCCATTTCACTCCAAATTGTGGTTTTATTCCTAATTTTTCTTTAGCTTCTAGTTCAATAGATTGTATTTGATTATCTACAGACGCTATAGTTCTAAAATCACCATTCCTATACTGAAATCCGGATTTTACATTTGTTCCTAATACTAATTCCGCTTTACCCTCAACGCTTATAACTAAGAATAATTCCGCTGATGAATTAAACCCATATCCCATAGGACAGTTAATTTCGCCTAATTTTTTAATCCTTTCTTTATATTCAACTAATTTTTTATTAAACGAAACACTTAATTCATTTTCTAATAAAACAGCTAGATAAACATGATTGAATTGTATTCCACGACTCCATGATGCGTTAAAATCAAATTTATATTGAATCTCTTTTAAGTTTATCTCAGCTTTAGCATTTACACTTACCCCGCTATCAAATTCTATTTCTGTATTTAAACTTATTTTCCCATTAAAAGGTATTTCACCTATAAAGGAACTACGTGGCAACGGTGTGTCAGTCTCTACAATTACATCTCCAGCAGGAATAAATGTTGCATTTTGATTATCTGCTTTCCCCTCTAATTGCATATCTGATATAACCTTATCTAAAGATGGAGTTGTATATGTAATCACGTAATGGTCATTTTCATTTATGATACTTTCGACTTTAATTGCAATACTATCATTAGATTCTGTCATACTATTTAATACTGCTATATCTCCTACACTTAATAGTGACAGCTCAGAATCATTTGTTATTATCTGATAATTTTCTTCATCTACTTCATAAGATGTTTCAAATATTTTAACATCATCCTGATATTCAATTTTATTATTTTCACCTGTACCAATATTAACTGAATTTATTATTTCATCAACCTTAGTCATCACTACTTCTATTTCTTTAAGTGATACATATTGATTTGGTTTAAAATAATCTTCAATCAATTTAAACATTCCGTTGTGTACTGATAAATAATCCTCATAAGGGTAATTTAAAATATCATTATCTTTACATTCTAATCTATTCCCATTATCAACAAATCCTAGTGCTCTAGCAGTTGTATAAGCAACAAATTCTCTAGTAGCATAATCATTTGGTGAAAATAATATCATATTATCTTCATCAGCCTTTAAGTCTATAATACCATGTTGAATAGCTGTTTCTATTTTACTAGCGTCATTTGCTTTATCAAAATCATCAAAGCTATAATGCTCAAACTCACTTGTTAATTGTAAGTTGTCTACTAATTTTGTTATCCACTGTTCCCTTGTGATTTCTCCCTCATCAACAATTTCACCATTTTCTATTGTGTATTTCACTAAAATATCAAGAGGATATGTATTGTTACCAAACTTAATATTTTGTGTTAATTTTATTTCCTTTGTATTAGGGTATTCCGTTTGTGCATTTACAGAATTTACAGAAAAACTGCTAACTACCATACTTGAAATGATTGCTAAAACCATTACCTTTTTTAACTTATTTTTATTTTTCAAAAATAATATTGAAAATAAGCTTAATCCAGCAATTCCTATTAATCCCGTAATTGGTGATATATCACCTGTATTAACACTGCTATTTATATCATTTGGATTATCTTCACTTGGTTTAATAGTAACTTTTCCATCACTTCTTTCAACTATAACCTTATATTCCTTTATTTCATTTGCCTTTAATAATGGAATATTAAATACAGTTTTTTCACTTGAAGATAATTGTTTTGGAAGTGATACGTTTACTTCAACATCTTTCATATCATATCCATTGGTATTTTTGATACTAAGAACTACAGTAGCTTTATCTTCTTCCTTATAACTCTCTTTATCTGTTATTGTAATTACTTCCAACCCATCTTGCGATGATGTTTCAGCAAATACATTTACTGTCGTCATGGTTATAACCATTAAAAAGACAGCAACAATTGAAAATACTTTTCCTAAAATTTTTTTCATTTCCTTTTCCTCCCTGATGTGATTTTTTTAGAATAAAAGCATTAAACATTGGAAATACTAGATATAGAAATAGCAAGGGATTTCGTAGAATATTTAATTCTACGAAATCCCTTGCTATTTTAATGATTATAATGAAATTGACCATAATTTTGACCATTTATAATCGTGATAATAATTCCATTTGTTTTACTTTATGCGTTTCTGTTGAATGAACATAAATAGACATTGTAGTTGAAACATTAGAATGACCCAATATTTCACTAAGCGTTTTAACATCCATACCAAGTTCAATACACCTAGTTGCAAATGTATGGCGCAACGCATGAAAATTAATCGTTTGTATATTGATTAATTTAATTATTTTTTTAAATCGATACTGAATTGTGCGAGGATCAATCATATCCCCGTTTTTATTTACAAATACATAATATTTATTCGTTATTTTTTCCCTTTCATGATAAGTCTTTAATATAGAATATAATACTGAAGACATTGGGATTTTTCTTTGTGCATTTTTTGTTTTGGGAGATGTAATAACCAAGGCTGTTTTTGCTATTTGATAGCTTTTATCTTTTTTTTGTACCCTTTGAACTGTTTTATCAACAGTAATACATTTATTCACAAAATCTATATTTTCCCATTTAAGAGCACATAATTCACCAATTCTTAGTCCTGTATATAAACATATTAAAATGGCTAGTGAAATCATATCTAATTTATTTTTCGCATAAGTTTCTAAAATACATTGTTCATTTATTGATAGTACTTTAACATTTTTGGTTTCATTAGTTGGTATGTCTATTTGTAAATAAAATTCTTTGATATACTCTTTTTTCTGAGCAAATAATATCGTCGATTTAATTACGTAGACAATACTTTTAATTGTGCTAGATGATAATTTTTGCTTTGTTTGTTTATTTTTTAAGTTCATCAATGTCACTATTGTTTCTTGTATTATATTGTTAGATAATTCATCTACATATGCTTCCATTAAAATAGAACTAATATAGTTTTCATATAAATTGAGATATTTGTTGTAAGTGGATTCTTTGATAAAGTTTTGTTTATATTTTATCCACTGATTAAAAACCTCATCAAATTTTATTTTTTTATCTTGTTTGATTTTATCAGGCAAGTGTATATCTTGTTTTATTTGCTCTTTTAACTTAGCTTTTACCTCTCTGTATGACCTTGCGTATATTGATTTATATATCGTTTTATCATTAATTCTAGCTTTAATATAACGAGCTTCCCAGCGTCCGTCTTTTCGTTTATGGATATTTTCTCCTCTTCTTGACATATTATCTTGACCCCTTTCTTGACCATAAATAATTTATGATTGTATAAAAATGTCGTCAAGTTATTTAAAAAACGGGAATTTTGTTGCAAAACACGACATAAAATGGGATAATTTAAGTGGTTACTAGTAAGAATTAGTTATCGTAGAATTAAATATTCTACGAACTAACAAGATAAATTTAGTCAGTATATTAATATGCAATGTTTATAAAAAGTTGCTATATATTTTGATAAAAAACAGTGAAGCTAGCGTTTGCGGTAATCACTGTTTTTCATCATTGTAGAATTATCGAGTAATATATCTTTGTGTCTATCTATAAAAGCAATGGTAGACACAATTGTCGTAGCGTCGATAGCCCCTATCAAATTGCTTAAGCGTTCTTCATTCCAAAATATGTCATCAAGAGAAGCAAGTGAACATGATACTTCTTGTATTGGTAAAGCAACCCAATTATAATTATCTGTCTGTCCCACCAGCATATTAAAATGTGTACTTCTTGCTTCAATAGATGCTTCATAATAATTTTCATAATTAGTAATTGATTTCAAACTAGCTTGCCATGTTTCCTTTTTATCATTTAAAGTTGTAGAGCATTTTATTTTTATATCGTCTTCCATACAGATTACCTCCTTTATAATAAACTGTATGTAAATAGGTTTTAGAAGATTAATATTATTTTTCTGTTACAAGAATTTTTCCTATCTATTAAATTTAGAATATAGTTGATACTTGTATAAGATAATAAATTGAAATATCAATCTATATAAAATAAAAAAGTCTTTAAATTTAAAGGCTTTTTTATGTATGTGTATGCGATATTTTTAGTTGTGTATTTTGAACCCCAGCCGTCGGTCCTGTTGCTCCAGTACTTCCTGTTGGCCCTGTTGGACACCTTATAATAATTGGGGGTCTACAACGACAACAAGGGCACCATATACAACTATTATTACTTATACATCGATTCATTATCTCACCTCCTTCTCTAATTTAATATATGTAAGTTTAAAAATATCAGCTATGTTTATATCCATATTAAAAAATCTATAATAAAACAAACTTTAAAAATCCGTTCCGCTCTTTTCATAAAATAAGAAATCATCCAACAAACTTCAATGACCTTGTTCTTTTTAGTAATCTTCAAAATGTAAACATCTTATACATATTTAAAACAACGCATTCCTTCAATCACCTTTAAAAAATAATTTAATTTAAACAACGACTGTTCTTGAAATATGTTACAATAAATTACACAATTAAATTAATGTGCTTGTTCCCATAATTGAATAAAGAGAGAGTGTAAGATAATTCTATAAAGAAATATACATTAGAAAAGACTAACTAAATTTCTTATGTTTAGTTAGTTTGAAATCCAGGCATTGGACCAATTTTTCCCTTGTAAGACCTCATAGCGAGCTTTCACCATTTAGATATATAACATACTCAATACACTAAAAAAGACAATATTTATCAGTTATATTTAATGAGGTCATATTAACTGAAACATTGTCTTTTTTGTTCATAGTAGTAACTAGTTCATTTCATTATGGTTACTACTTTCATTCAACTATACTATTAATTTAAAATTTTTTCGAAATCCTCTTTTTTTATTGTATCTTCAGGATATTTTTCTCGATAATTTTCAAGTCCATCACAAATCTTTACCGCTAGTTTTTGATGATATTTGCTACTTTGAAGCTGACCTCTCTCATTTGCATTTGATATAAATCCGCATTCAATCAATACTCCGACCGTTTGTGTTGCTCTTAACACCCGAAAACTTGAACCTGATATTCTTTTCGGACTTCCTGTTACCTCTTTCATTGTAGATTGGAGCTCTGCTGCTAACCGCTTACCTTTATCACTATTTTTATAATAAAAAACTTGAGATCCCCAAGCACTTGAAGCTGGTGCAGAATTTAAATGAATACTCATTAAATAATCACTCTTATAAGAATCAATTTTTTTAACTCTTAGATACATATCATCTTGCTTAGAATAATGATGATTACGTTTAGTCATATCTTGTTCATCCTCACGAGTCATGTATACTTTAGCACCACGACTCTCTAATTCATCCTTCAACGCAAAAGAGATTTTTAAATTCAATTCAGATTCATATATTTTTCCAACACTAGCACCATTATCAAGTCCACCATGTCCTGGATCAATCACCACAGATACATCCTTTAATGTTAATTCTTTACTAACAGCTACCATACCATTTGAATAAAAACATTTTGTACATACATATACAGCAACCGTTATCGCAATTATTAGATATGTTCTTTTCACAAAATCACCTATCTAAATATATGCTCAAACAAATTAAATAATACTCAATAAGATGAATTCAATATTTTAAAACACTTATCTTAAAACTTTTTTTACTAACTTATATATATATTTAGAATATGGAGGATATAATGAAATAATATCTTTTTTTATAACTCGATGATGAATTGTTTGTTTATGACTAAACTCAATGAAACTATCTTCTCCATGATATCGACCTATTCCAGAATATCGTATTCCACCAAATGGTACTTTAGAAGATATTAAGTGACTTATACAATCATTGATACAAGCACCACCAAAAGATAATCTTTTTGTTAGAAAATTAATATAATGTTTATCATTAGAAAAAATATACATAGCTAAAGGAAATGGATGTTTTTCTATAATATCTACAACTTCATCACGATTATTATATGTAACTATCGGTAATATAGGTCCAAATATTTCTTCCACCATATAATTACTCTTATCACCATTAACTAATGTAGGTTGAATCCATAAATCATCTTTATTATAATTACCACCAGCATATATCTGTTCTTCATTTAAATATTTAATTAAACGATTAAAATGCTTCTCATTAACAATCCTCCCATAATCATCTTTACATAAAAATTTTTCAATAGTGATTTTCCATAATTTTATAAATTCATCTTTCAAATTCTCAGCAATTATCAAGTAATCTGGAGCAATACATGTTTGTCCAGCATTTAAAATTTTACCCCATGCAATTTTTTCTACTGCATCCTTTAAAACTGCACTATCATCTATGATTGCAGGACTTTTACCCCCTAGCTCTAATGTTACTGGTATCAATTGTTCACTAGCTGTCATCATCACTTTTTTACCAACTTCTATACTTCCAGTAAAAAATATATGATCAACTGAACTATGTGTTAAGGTAGCAGTTATTATTGAATCACCTAAAATACAATAAATATATTCAGAAGCAAATGTTTCATCAATAATCAATTTTATTATTTTTGCTGTTGATGGTGCATTTTCAGATGGTTTAACAATTGCACAATTACCTGAAGCAATTGCACCAATCAAAGGTTCCATAACAAGTTGAAAAGGATAGTTAAAGGGTCCTATAATCAAACTTATCCCTAAGGGTCGATAAGTAACAGTATCATATGACCCAAATAAATAATACGGTGATAATTTTTTATGTGGTTTCATCCATTTTTTCAAATTTTTTTGTATAAAACGGATACTATTTAAAACAAAACCAATCTCAGTTGAATATGCCTCAAAAGCAGTTTTTTTTAAGTCTGAGTATAGAGACTGTTCAATTTCTTTTTGATACTGTTTTATCTTTTGATAAAGCATTTCCAATTGATGCTTTCTAAAATTATAATCTTGCGTTTTCATTGTTTTAAAATAATTACGCTGATATAAAACAATTTTATCAATATCTTCCATTTAATACCTCCCAAATAATATTTTAATTAATAGCATATTTATATAATAAATTTTGTAAAAAAGATTGTTTAAAGTTTATATTAACATAATAATCTTAATATTTTTCAATATATATCATTTAATCAAAAACATTCAACTGTTACCTAAAAACAACTTAACACTTTAACTATACTAATTAATCAAACAATTCCTAACAAAATTAATTATCAATTTGTTTCTCTTAAAATATATTATATCTCTTTACCATATTCAAACATATAATCCTCTTCAATAAAATTTATTTCTGCCCAAAAACTATATCTAACAACTCCTTTTAATATGAACTTATTCATAACTTTAATGATTTATTTAATATCACAACATAAAATATACTACTAAAAATTATTATATCACTACCCATTATCAACTAATCATCAGCCATATAAAACTTAACAATAAAATCTAATCAAAATATTTCACTAATTCTCTACCATTTCCATAAAAGATTATAATTTTCACGCTAAAAAAACTTTGAATTTTATCATCAAAGTTTTTTTAGTAATTTATTCTTTGTAAGTTTTTTTACTTATAAATATTAAAGCCATTAAACTTATCATCATTAACCCAAAAGTCATCCCAATTATACTATCATCACCCGTCTTAATTGCAATTGTATCTCCTGGTTTTACTTCAGATACATTAGTATCTACTGGCTTAGCTATTAATCCTGCGATTGCTTTTGTTAGAGCTGACACTGCAGCTTCTACTTCTTCTTTTGTTGCTTCTGGATTATTTAATACTACATTTGCCTTTTCTACTTCAACATCTACCACCTTTAATGATGCTTCAGAATAGTTTGCTCTGTTTAGTCCATTTGCCTGATTGATTAAACCACTTAATAAATCTTTATTTGGTTTTAATCTTAAATTAATAAATGCTCTTACTAATTCACTATATACTTCATCTACTTCTTCCTGCATTGCATTTTCGTTACCTAATACACCTTCTGCTTTTTCTAATACTGGTAACATTGCATTCCATGTAGATTCTATATATTCACTTGCTGTTAAGTTTGCTATTTGATCTACCATCTTTTGTAATGCTGTTTTATCCCCCTTGAAGAATTCCAACATATGCATTACATTTGCTAATCTAGTAAATGCATTATCTACTTCAGCTTGTGTTGCATTAGCGTTTTCATATACTTCTTTTGCATTAGCTAGAGCCACATTAAATTCTTCTACTACTACTGGTACTACATTTTCTAAACTTGCACTTTCCGCCATATCAATAGCAATCTTTAATCCCGCTTTGTTTACATTTTCTTTTACAACAAGATTATCAATGGCATTTTGAAGATTAGTAACCGCAATATCAATTTCATCTTGAGTTACTGCTTCACTTAATAATTTGCAGGCTTTTGTATATGCTTCAACAAATGTATCTTTTGTTTGTCCATCTTGATATTCTTCTAGATTTATATCTTTAGCTATATTAACTAAATGTTGTAGCTTTTCTGTATCTAATGGTTCTTTTACTTGACCCATAACAATTAATTCATTAACTTTTACTGGAGTTCTTTTTCCTGAACTTTCTAATTGAACATTAGTAATTTCTAATTTAATATAATGAGCAAAAATATTTTCTAATTCATAAACATCTTCACCATCATTTGGTAAATTATTAGTAGCTTTAGCTCCTATTTCAAACCATTCTTTACCATCAATACTTCCATAAACTGTATAATGATGCCAAACATTGCTACCAAAACTAATTTCTATTTTATCAATTTGATACTCTTGACCTAAATCAACAATAGCCCAGGCTGGAGTAATTTTATCTTCATATGGCGCACCTGTTAAACTTAAACGACCTGCATCCCATGAACTTGATAAGTTATTATCAACTAAACGTTTAGAATTTCCACTTGGATCGTTATGTGCTGTTACCGTTTTATTTACTGCTAAATTAAATACCCCACTTAAATTTAAATCAATTATTGAATCATATAAATTCCAATATACAGTATTAATTTCATCGGGAGCAGCCACATTATTTATCGCTTCTACAGCTACTTTTAATGCATTTTCAAAATATGTAATTTTACTTTGTTCATTACCACTTGTATTTATATCATTTCCAAATTCTACAAGACCTTCTAATTGATCCAATGTCGGTAAAACTCTCTCTCCATAGGCACGAATTTCACTAATACTTAATGCCATTTCATTATTTATACCAACAACCTTAATATAACGGATACTACCTTGAACATCAAACTTTATTTCTTTATCTAAGCCTTGACCTACTTTATCCCAATTAGTTCCATCTTCACTAACCCATACATCATATGTATTACTGTTACTCATAATAACATCAATTTCACTTAACTGGAATATTCCAATTAAATCTAAAATAATTTCTGGAGCTTTTTCACCTTTAGCTTTGGCAATATACACTGTAGATACATCACCATCATTAATAGCACCAGCTTTAGCTTTAATAACATTGCTATCTTTTACAATTCCTTCAATTGCAACATTTCCAATATTAGCATCAATGTCACCACTAATTGTACAATTTTCTAATACTTTATTTAATACGTCATAAACTTCTTCTGGAGAATCTTTAGCATCTCTTGTATATTCTTGATTTGCCATATTCCATTTCCAATATAAATCAAAATAACCATTTTTATCTATATTATTTAATGGTGTTCCTTTTTCCATATTATCTTCTACACGATTTAAATAATCTTGCCAAATATTAGTATAAATATCTTTAAAAATACCCTCATAATTACGCCATCCATAATCTTTTAAACTACGATGCCCTGATCTTGAACCCCAAGAAGTAATTAAAGCTTTAGCATTCATTGTAAATGAATCCATTGCAAAATCATCATAATTTGAAGCAATATCTTGGGCTTTACCAATCCATTCACCACCTAATTGTTCTTTTTGGGTTGATTCTACTTCATTTAAAATTTCAAACGCTTTTAAAAATTCCTCTTTATACTTCTTAAACGCTTCTAAATCACCAGAATTTTTAGCTGATAAAACATCATTATATTTCAATACTGCATAATTACTTACTTGTTGGCGCATGATTTCACTCAAGTCATATAAATAACATTCACTATCTTTAAACTTATCAAAATCTCTAATAAGCAATCTTAATGCGCTTTCTAATTTATCTCCACCATAAGGGATATTTTGTACCTTATAATCTTGTGGTGCTTTAGACTTCATTCCAAACAATTCATTTGTATATCGTACACCATGATCATAATTTGCCTCTTTCATAATTTGCCAAGCCATTTTAGCATTTTGAGAAGTACCACCGTATCTTCTTTCAATATAACTATTAAGCCAAGTATTTAAATCAAAATCATCACTTGCCCATGCTAAATCAAAAATTAAATCATACATCACTGGATTATCATATTGAGCTTCAGATATGATACCTAAACCAACCATATGTGAAGAATTTTTTCTAGCTTCCATAATATCATTTACCATGACTTCCATTTGTCCATGCATTGAAGGATTACCACCAAAATTTGCAAGCAATCCCCATGCCCAGCTAGTACCATTAAATTCTTTAGCATCTAATTTTGTACTACCATAACTTGTACGATCATATTTAGTCCAATCTGAAATAGGATATTTGATCAAATCAACAATTAACACATGATCTTCTCGATTATCTTTCATTCCTTTTAATAATTCATTAGTTGGATTACTCTGCCATCCCTGTACTACCCAAATAGCATCTTGATCATAATCAAGCATTGATTCAAGTACCTCAGTTGCAATAGTAGCATCTCCTAAACCACTTGGACGAATCCCCCCTTCATGGAATGGATCTACAGCATAATAATCACTAGTCGCACCATAAACAAACTCTTGTGCTTCATAAAATAATTTTGCATATTCATCATATTCTTTAGAATCTGTTGCAATCATATCTGGTCTACTAAAACCATTCCAATTTCCTTGTTTAATAATCTTTACATCTGGCTGATATTCACTAAAGTTAGTTGGTACCATTCCTGCATACCCTTGTAAAATTGTCTGCATCCCTAATGAATTCTTCCATCTTTGTGTCGATCTAGCTAACTCTAAACGATCTTTTACATATCCATCAGGAACAGGTCCTCCAAACGATTCCATATTATCCATAAACTGCCACGCATAATAAGCAGGTCCACTTAACCAGTCTTTTGCATCATCAAAAGAATATCCAAAATTCATTAAAAATTTAATCCACGTTGCTTCCTGACCTGCAAGATCAAGAACTACATTTACTCCATTTAGTGCTAACCAGTCATTTTCTCTTTGCCATTGTTCTTCACCAAAGAAAGCAAAAGTATAACTTAATGTACAATAATTATAAGCATAACGAACTTGATAAGGTGTTTCGTTTTTTACTGTTTTATTTACCTTAACTAATTCATTTGGCATTTTTACTTGCATTGTCTGTTCTGAAATATGCACATTCAAATAATTTTTATAATAATAATTCAATCCTGTTGTAAGTGATAATCCTTCATTTCCTCTGATATGAATCTTATTTTCTTTATCACTAATTTCATACCAGTCATTTATACTATTATCATCTACAAGTTCAAAACTAAACCAGTCACGATATTCACTACCAATAGTACGATCAATGATTCCATAAACATTTTCAATCGTTTCTTCTTTAGTAATTACAGCTGCATATTTACTTTGAGCATAAGATGTTACATCAAGAATCTCTTCTAATGTTCCTGTTTTTAAAGAATCTGTATTTGATTTTATTACAGTTCCATAAGCCTTAACTTCAGCTAAATACGCTTTATCATCTCCTTGATTATATTCTATGTACACTCGAACAATGCGATAAGATTGTGGTGTATCAAAAATAATTTCATCTCCATCAGTTGTAGCTAAACTATTATTGTGTTTTTGATATAAACGATTAAATGTTGAACCATCATTACTTCCATAAATTGTATACCAGCAATTCTTTCCTTCAGGAACATATATTTTTAATTTTGTTAAAGCATAAGTATCCATTAAATCAATATCTACATATGATGGATAAAATAAACCTGACCAATATGTAGAAGTATCTCCATCAGTTACTCGATCACTTAAAGTCTTTGATAAATTACTTCTAGTTGGTTTTTGAAATGCAATATTACCAACATCTTCAGGGTCCTGCATTAATACTAAAGCCTCTTTTGCTTTTAATAATTGATCATAAGCCACATGAGTCTGTAATGCAGTTCCACTAATGCATATTTCCTCTACTTCATTCAACACTTCATTTAAATGAGCTAGACTTTCTTCTGTATAATTGCTTGTATCAAGTTCTTTACATTGTGTTATTAATTTTTTTAATTGTTCACGATAATTTTTATATGATGCATTAATCTTAGCTTTAAGCGTACCATCTCCACTTTCTTTGCTATGAAACATGATTGATGTATCTAACTTATTTTCTGCACAAACAAATACTGTAATTTCCTTAGTCCCCGCTTCAATTAGCTTAATTATTTTTTCACTTATATCAATGCTAACAGCTTTTTGAAGATCGTTTTTTATTTCATATTCTTCTCCTTGATTAATTACAAAATCACCAAGAAGATTACTGCTATCATGTTTAATTGATTCTGGACGATTATTCCATGTAAGTGATGTTTCACTCCAATTAACTTCATCAGTATAATAGAAATGATATGTTTGATTTCCTTTTTCAAAACCAGGATTTTTAAACATATTAAAGTTTAATTTAATTGTATCAAAATTACTATTAGTAACTTCATCTAATGATGGTAAAGCAAATTTCATTACTCCAATAATTTCATTTCCATTAGGATAATATTTAGAATTAATAACTTTATAATCTTTTCCTACATACTGCGATCCATGAGCCTGTGTAATATTTTCATAATTATATACAGTTGTTTTTTTATCACTTCTAATAAAACCATCTTCCAGTACTGGATATTCAGCAATTAAACTGTCCTTTGCTAAAAGCAATGAAGCATAAGCATTTTTTATTTCATCTATTGTACCATTTGCCAATATATCCTTAGCATAACCTAAACTATCTTTTAATGAATCATAACTTGCTTGATTATAATTTCCTTTTTCAATTGCATTACATTCTTCAATTAACTGTTCTAACTTATTTCTATCATAATTACTATTAGATGCAATTAATTTAGCACCACGTGTACCATCTCCACTTTCTTTACTATGTATCATTAATGAAGTGTCAGCTTTTAACATTCCATCAGTATAAACAGTAATTGTTGATATTCCTTGTTGTATTAATGAATTTATTTTTTCTGTCACATCAATACGAATTCGTTTTTCATCATCATTTTTACTTTCATATTCCATACCTTGAGGAATTGTAAAGTCAAACAAAATATCACCAGTTCCAATTGATGATGGTTTGTTATTCCATGTAAGTGATGTTTCACTCCAATTAACCTCATCAGTATAATAAAAATGATATGTTTGTTCAGATTTATTGTAATCTGGATTTTTAAAAATGTTAAATTCAAATTCATATGTATCTAACTCATTTTGTGTAACTTCTTCAAGAGATGGTAATCTTAATTTCATTACACTCATAATCTTAGAACCATCAGGATAATATTTTGTGTTTATTACCTTATAGTTCTTACCAGTATACTGCTCACCATGAGCTTGGGTAATATTTTCATAATTATAGTTTTTATTTGCATTATTACCACTTCTGATATAAGCATCCTCGCTAACCAGATATACTAATTCATCATCTGTTACCGCTTTTGCATAATTAATACCACTAGCAAAAGTTGATAAGATGATTGCTAAAACAAGAATCCCTTTTAATAATTTTTTCATACTTTTCCTCCTTTATTATTCAATGTAAATTAAAAATTTTATTTATAAATATATTATAATATATTTATTATAGTAAAATCATACAATCAATAGTAAAAATATACAATTTATATCGAAAAACACATACTGCCTAAGTTAATTAATTATATTTAATGTTGTTGCTTCTATTAAAAAATCATTTGATAAAATTAGTATTTGCTTAATAATGGTTTAGCATACTTTTTGACAGATAACATTAGCTTATTAAATTTAGTAAATAATATTATCAAAGAAATGACAAATATTAGCAATAGTATGTACATTTCTCTTTTTTTACCTAATATGTTACATATTTAATACTAAGAAAAATTTTATTTTTCATGTACTTCTTTCCATTTTGAAATTTAGAAAACATAAAAAAATCAAATCCAATAAAAGCCTATAAATAAAGACTTTTGCTGATTTGAGTTTCTTTGAATTTCTCTTAATAAACATATAAATTAACATTTAGAGAATTTCAATATTCGATAAAATCAATATTTTTTGATAGTTTGTTACATACCTGTTGCATTGCCATAACCACTCACAAAACTTATATCCGCTTATTCTGCGATAATACAGCTTCAACCTGAGCAATTAATTGTTCCTTATCAGGCATATATGTTACATATTTTGAAGCAAAAATATTATTACTCAAGCCTCCTAATGCATATTGCATATCAACATTGCCTTTATCAGTACATAAAATCAGCCCAATCGGAGGATTATCATTTTCATCATTAACTTCTGCTGCATAATAATTTAAATACATATTAAGTTGTCCAACAGCTTCAGGCATCAATTTGATAGTTTTTAATTCTATCAATACATAAGATTTTAAAATTTTGTTATAAAAACCATATCCACATAATAATGCGTATTTCCGAATGTTATCCTTTGCTGAGTTCCTACAAACATAAATCCTTTTCCAAGTTCCAAAAGAAACTTTTCAATTTGTCTAACAAGAGCTTCTTCCAAATTAGATCCATCATTGGTCTATTTTCTGACAACCCAAGAAATTCAAAAACATAAGGATCTTTTACTATATCTTCTGGTTGGGCAATTTCACTTCCTTTTAATGCTAATCCAAGAACCTTCTTTTTATTAGTCTCCCCATTTGATAATAACAATCTTTCAAATAATGAAGTGCCAATTTGTCTTTTTAACTCTCTTACTGACCAATTTGCATTAATTGCTTCTTTTTCATAGAAACTACGTTTGTCATCATCAGATATATATAATAATTCGCAATAATGTGACCAATTTAATTTGCTAGATAGTGTCTGGCAATTTGGATATTTTAAATAAAGCAATCTCATATTTTGAAGATTTGCTCAAAAAAAATCCTTTTCCAAATTTATTTGTAAGAGTTTTCGATAGTGTAAGTAATTGTTTTTTCCATATTCGCCACGCTTAGATTTTAACTCATCCTCAACCATAATACGTCCTATATTCCAATATGCATTAATTAACTCAATACTAATATTTTTAATGACATTATTTCTAGCATCTGTGATAATACTAGCGATTTCATTTACTAATACTTCATTGTTTAACAAATTATTTTCCACAATCAACTACTCCTTTCAATATTAATTATTCTTATTATCCCCTTATTTTAAAAAGAAAAAAAGAAACATCTAAACTTCTTACAAAGTCTAAACACTTCTCTAATCTTCTCACAACAATTATTACTAACGTTTTGAGAACTTTGATATACGATGAAATCAATGTTTTGTGGTAGTTTTGTTGCATACCAGTTGCATTGCCAGAACTACTTAAAACAACTTATTGTAAAGTTCATTTAAACTATATTTAGATTTAATGTCAATGATTACCTCTTATTCTTTTATAGATTTCAAATTGTCTATTTATTTCATCTTTCAGGTTTAAGCTCATACCTTTTGCCTCTAATATACGTTCTATAGCTTGTTCAGGGCTAAGTGTATGATATGGTAAAAATAATCCTCTCAATTCCTTTGGCTTTACAATTTTATAGACTCGGGTTGATGATAATTCATACGTATATGAAAAATATCTATACAAATATCCTATCCAATACATTTCGTTTTTTGTATATTTTACTGATCCATATTTCGATTCTTTATATTCTTCTTCTACTCGTTTAATTATATCTTTTGGTTGTATATTCATCTGTAAAATACTTTCATTATCTATCATTTTTACCACTTTACTATTCATAAATCTTCGCATGAATATTTCAGAGCTCGTTGATGTTAGTTGAATAGAAAGTTCAAAAGCATTTCCTTGTAAATCACACAATAACAAACCATCTTTATCCATTTTTCTCATTATTTTCACCTTATCCATTTAGTATAAAATCTCATCAATATACTTACCTTTTCCTCTATATTGTATTCTCGCTAATTTTACTTTATCCTCTCCAAGTTTAGAATCAGAACTTCTCATTTCTTTATAATAGTTTTTCTCATTATCAGCAAGATATACACGTTCCACAATTTTTAATTGAGAAATAGCCAAATCACTCACAAAAACATACTGTTTTCCTAGATTCGTAGCAGCTAGACAATGTTTACATTGTTCATCTGTTATCTCTCCTTGAATAAAAGAATCAATAATTTTAAACATCCTATTATCTGCTATTGGTGCAATAATATAGTCACAGTTCCTTGAATCTTTTATTATTTTTTGAATAATTGCATGATTGTTATATTTATCTAAAACTCCTCGATAATAGGCTATTGTCATCATCCATTCTTGATTTACTTGATACTCTTTACATTTTAAGTTTTGACTATTAAAATCTAAATAATAAACAGATGACCTATCATATCCAGAGACAAAAGATATTGCCTGAGCATATGTTTCTCCAGTATAAAACCCTTGTCCAAAATCATTATTTATTCTTCCAACATGTACATTTAAAGGCGCTTCTATAATACTTTTAGCTCCATGAAACAATAATTTATGATTTGAAGGTAATTTTTCTATCCATAACATTTCTTTTAATCTATTTAATTGTATTTTTTTATCAAAAGCAAAATTATATACTCGTTCCATCAATTGATTTGAAGGATTAGTTTTATGAAGTTCATTTCTCGAAATAGTTACCTGTTCTACTCCTATTTGTTCAGCTATCTCAAATTGAGTATAGCCTAGTATTTCTCTTATTGCCCTTAGATCATCTGCAAAATTATAATCCATAATATCACCTCAACTTATTTATATCATATTACTTAAATAAGTTCAATGATAACTTATATACATCATATTACTTAAATAAGTTTTATGTATCATTTTTGATAAAAAGAAAAAAGAAGCATCTAAACTTCTCACAAAGTCTAAATACTTCTCTAATCCTCTCACAACAATTATTACTAACGTTTAGAGAATTTCAAAATGCGATAAAATCAATGTTTTTTGATAGTTTTGTTGCATCGCCTTAACTATGCAAAGCAACTCTTAACTACTATTTGCCTTTTAATGTGTTCCAATCTCATCTTGTTTCACTAAATCTTTCAATATTAAGAATTTATTATTTCTAACCTTTTTATTAGCATATATAAAGCTGATAAAGTAATTTTAAAAGCAAATTCTAATGATTCTCCAAAAAGATAATCCCTGCCATGGATACATTCATTTCTAATATTCAATGAATTCCCATTATATAAATAATGATAAATAAATAATAAATCAGGTACAACCTCAAATCCTTTTGTTTCATTATATGCTTTTTCTAACATTAATCTTAATATAGAACTAGGATCTTTACTCTGCATAAAATGTTTTTCATCTTCTTTAAAAGGAAAGATATTATAAATTTTTCCAACCTTTTTGATTATAATCTCAATTATAGGAAATAACTGTGTCAAATGAGCTAATTGAATGTTTTCATTATAATCAATCAATATAAAGTATTTTTTTAATTTTGCTTGCACTATATCATAAAGATCTTTCGTTTTATTAAAGAAGCTAAAACTAAATTTTGCATTTTGTATCATTCTTCTATGAAGAGCTTTAACATATATATCAGTATCCAAAATATTTAAAAATCTATAACCATATTCTGATTTTATATTTTTGATTATTGTTGTTGTTAGCTTATCAACATCGTGTTTTTCAATGTCAAAAACTAATTTTTCATCCATAGGAAAAAGTTTATCCAAAGAAACTCTTCCGACCATAGAACCTAGAGGGTTACTAGATACTAATTCCATGCCTTCGACATATTGCTGTGTTCGTGTAATAACACACATATTTGCAATCAAAAAAATATTATCTAATACATCTTTATTAAATAATTCTATTACCTCTGTTTTTATTTCGAGTTTTTGACTAAAACTATGTAATTGAGAAACACAAATATCAAAATATTGATTTTCCCACAATTCTTGAATACGAATCATTTCATATTTTACATACTCTTTGTCAATATTTGAATTTCCATTTAGTCTTGTCAAAAATAACATATAATTAATAAATAGCGTCGCACACAAGATATTATCAGTAGATGCAATATATTTGTTGAACATTTCACTGTTTTTATAAAAATACTCATTATTAATAGATTTAACGTTATCTTCATTCAATAAGTATTGTGAATAGCTATATGTATCTGTAATATCATCCAGCCTTAAAAAACAACTTTGATAATACTCTTTCAAAATTTTCCTTTGTCTTTTATTTAAAGATATATTATGCTTATTTAGCATCATTATTTCTTTTAAGTCTTCAATTGTTGATAATGCGATAAATAAATCTTTTGCATTCTCTGTATTTATGTGCTTATCTTCAAATAAATATGAGATAATACGAAACGAAGAATTATCATATTTCTCTCTAATCGAAGTTACATTATTAAGATTTTCAACAAATAATTCAATATGTTTTTCAATAATTTTTTTTGATGGAATTATACCAAATAAAACATACCTAATTGATTCAATAATGAAATCAGAAATATCATAATTAAAATAGTTTTGCATTTCATCCAATTTTTCTTTAGTCCATTGTTTAAAATCAGGGGTTGTAGAGTCTCCTGATGAAAACATTGGGACTATTTTTCTATCTTTGAAACTGATGTTCAGCATATCTAAAACATAACTTTCTTCCCAAGCAATATTAGTTCGTCTTTCAATTCTATTGAAATCAAAAGCATTAACCTGAACAATTTTATCTCAGAAGCTTTCAAGAAACTCAGTATCTGCCGGATAAATTATACCATTAATATTATCGCTAAATATTTTTTTAGCTTTATCTAAACCTTCTATTTCTATGGAATCAAAAAATAGTAATATTTCTTCTTCAAACAAAAATAAAGTATCAATTTTCAATAATAATGACATATTTTTCTGGGTTAGTAATCCTAAATCAAACAGATAATTAGTTTTATTATCTTGATTTTCAAGTTTTGTTATCCAAACAACGAGAAAAAGAACTTTAGCAAAATTACTTGTTATTACTCCTTTAGTTTCTAACTTTTCTTTTTTTCCCAAATAGAATTTGACAATACAAAACAGTTCTTGAAAGAGAGAATTATTAAACGAAACATCTTCAGGATTGCATTCGATGATTTTTATAAAATAAGAAAATACTCTTCCTATAATTGGGCGTTGTATTAAAAATTCATCAAAAGAAACTATATTCTTTAACTCAAAATTATCTTCAATTAAATCAATAAATTCTTTCCATTCTTTTGAACGATTCAAATAATTTTCGTAAAACTTTACTTCATCTTCATGTTTTAAATAATTATTAGACATTTAACATCACACCTTTCGCTTATCAGTGAACAATTATATTAAAGTTGAAAAATGTGATATAGCATTTTCATAATTATAGATTAAATTTTTCTTTTATTCGTATACACTATTTTAATAAAAAAGCATCTAAACTTCTTACAAAATCTAATCACTTTTCTAATATTCTAACAATAATTATTTCTAATGTTTAGAAAAGTACAACTGGCGATAAAATAAGTTTTTTTATGCTTTTTACTTACTTTTCACATTATAAAAAAATAATTATCAGTACTATCTAAGGCTAAAGCATACTAACTATATTTTTTTGATTACTCATAACAATTTTTTCAGATTCCTTAATAATGATTCTATTAATTCGTAGTACTTCACTTTTTATTTGTTTATCATATTTTCCACACTCACCTGGAAATTTTTTTATTTTAAATCTTGCACAAAGCCTATTATTAACCGGAAATAACATCTCTTCTATTTTATCATCTATTTTTTTTGAAATAACTAATGGATTTGTAGAAGTTAAATAATAAACTCCCGTTGGTGCTTCTAGAATATCAATCGAATAATTTTTGTCAAGTTTATCCATTTGACTTAAAATCTTTTTTTTATTACCTCTTGCTGCATCTAATAAAAGACCATAAAAATATACTTTGGGAGATGTTAAATTGTTTCTTTTTAAATCTTTTTCAGAAATTCCTATACTTTGAAAGATACTTTCAACGCTTTTTAAAGCTAACTTGATATCTTCCATTCTTTTATCTAATCTAAAATATTGAACTACCACAAATTCTAAAAAATCTTTTTTATTACTAATAATAATATTATCATTAGACTTCAATAAATTAATATCTTCCTGTAATGATTTTTTAACATTATTCCATTTTGGCTCTAAGTAACATGCAAAATAGTCATGCTCAATAATTTCGCCTACTTTTGTAAATATATTATTATTTAACTTTTTAATAAATGTGTCCACTGAAACTTTTCCACCTGTCGAGTCTGAAATACACCATAAATTAATATCCTCATAATAATACATAAAATCATCATAGGAATCAATATTAACTTTTTCAGGTGATTCTTCTTCTGAAAGATTATCAGGACAATTTATTTTATAACCACTTAGTTCTAAAAATTCAGTTATCTCGTTCTTTAATTTATATTCAATACCTTCAATAGTAAAATCAATGATATAAAAATCTTTTTCCATAAAATAACTATGCTCTTTTGTGATTTTATCACTTTTTTTATAACTCTTTAAAACTCCATCTTTATCAATATTATCTTTATAAAATATATAAAAACTATTTTTATATCCATCTGCTTTCCATCCTTTATAATATGTGGTTGGCACTTTGTGAGCATTCATTTTTCCACCTTCCTCAATTAATCTAAGCAACACATCTCACTGTTATCTTATTCTATTTTAAATACTTTACATATAGATTGACCTTGTATGCATATCCATTAAAATTATCTAATTTTTTTAATTTTATATCCTAATGGTCTTCCATATATATTTTTATTTCAATAATTTTATCACATGTTTTGTGTGAATCATTTTTCAATTTTTTATGAATCATTATTACTAGTCCAAACAATGTTATCATTAATTTCAAGACTATATCCTTTAGTATCTATATACTGTTCATTTAATTTATAAATGAAACCAGCATAATTCGTTTTCAATTTATCTGTTTCAATAATGAATTCATAAATATTAGGATAGTCTTCTGAAGAATATATAGAAGTTAGTGAAATTATTCCTATATTATCAGCAATACTGGTTTCTTGTAGTTGTACTGTTACATCTTTTCCAACATAATTTTCAAATATTCTTTCAACTCTATTTTCTATTGCATTATTTGAATATAGTTTTATATTATTGTTTTCTATTACCATTTTAACAAATAACCCGCCAAATGCTATGAAAAAAAGTAATGAAAAAGATATTATATATCTAATTATTTTATTTAATCTATTATTTTTACTAAACACACTTAAATTAACACTATCTGTTATCCCATTTTTTTCAATAACACATTTTATTTCAGGTCGATTTAATATACTTCTAATAAAATTTACGAATTCAGTAATTTCATCTAGGTTATACATTAATAAATTAATTTTTGATTTTTGATTATCTGTTTCTATAATCATAATTTTATTAACAAGTATACCATTAATAATTTCAATATTTTTAATTTCAGAGATTGGTATCTGATATTCCTTTTTATATTTAATTTCAATTATATTATTATCATCTATGCAAATAGATCCATTTTTCGAAAGTTCTAATTTATCCATACATTCTCCCTACCATAATATATAGTTTATAAGATTGATTACTAAATCATCAAAAAATATAGAATTGTTTGTTAAAATTCCTATTGGATAACTTAATAATAAAACAAAAAATACTATTAAGCTAATAATTTTGATGGTTCTTATACATGCTGGCTTTGCAAAATATTCTAATAAAGTTTTTCCAATTGAAAAGAAACATAAAATTTGTCTACCTAAAATCAAAATAGAAACTAAAAAAAGAAATGTTAAAAATAAAAATATCAAAATATAAACTATATGAAACACAAATGTTTTTATTAATTCAAAATCAATATATGAATAATCAAACAGCATTATTAATTTCATCACATAAACAGCATTCATTTCTAAATAATAACTAAACAATGTATTAATTAATTTCTTATATCCATAAACAACATACAAAAAAGACGATATTGTAAGTACAATTGATAGAACATTTTTATGTAGCATATTATCCAAAATTAAAATAAATTTATGTAAACTGGAAAATACTTCAACAGTAGTTATAGTCCTTAAATCAAAATTTCTCATTAATAAAAATATTCCTATTAAAAGTATTGGAATAAAAAACAACATTATTGTTTTAAATAAATAGTAAGCTAGTGCAATAGGTATTGCTACTATCACAATTTTTAAAATAACATATGCTACTCCTATTTCAGCCAATCCAGATCTTTGACCACTATATTTGACACCATAATAACTTCTATAATATCGATTTCTGCCTCTTCCATAATATCTTCCTTTTCTACTCATAATAACTCCCATTCTTTTATACAATCTTTAAATTTTCTATTTTTTAATACTTAAAACTTGTCTTTTTTTTTCATTATATAAGATTAAATACAAATTGAAATTCGATTTATTGAGTTTTAAATTCTTAAACACATCAAATGCAAAGCAAGCATTTTTATCTGATGTATTAAATAATAGTTGAACTCCTCTAAATTCATCTAACACAGTCATTAACTTTGCAGCTAAATCTCCTATATATGCAATAGCATCTTCCTCATTTTTTACTTCTTTAATTCTAAATAATTCTCTCTTAAACATTGTAATAATTACTATATTCTTTGGTTGACGTTTCTTGGTTATTCTTCCATCAAATTCAATACTCTTTCCTTGCCATACAGGGTAAATATAAGGATGATCATCTATGTTCCAACCCTCTAAATACATATGGGTTAAATAGCTACAAACAAAATACTCATCAGAAGATTTATCGTCTAATGATCTATCTGTAAATAGTATTCTAGCCATAACATCAAGTTCAGATTGGTCTAAGTATACTGCTAAGTTATGTAATACTTTTTTACTAGGATATTTAGTTGAACCATTCTCAATTAATTTAATAGCTGTTCTACTTATATCTAGAATTTCAGCCATTTGAGTTTGATTAACACCTTTTTCAATTCTAATACTCCTTAAATATGTACTAAAAGCCATACTTACCTCCTTTTACAACATTACACCATATAAATATTATACAGTAAATAAACTAAAAAGAGGATTTTAGTTGCAAATACTTGCCAACCGAAAATAAAAATATTAAACATGAACCATTAAATGTCATTTATCAGACATCTGAAGATGGATATGATGATACTATCAAACCAAGGCTAGAAAAATTCAAAAATGTTAACTTTGATCGTATTGTATTTATCAATGAAGATAAATGTTCATTAAATATGCTAGATGAAAGAATTGAACAAGCAATTATACGTGAAAATGCAAAGTTATTTGTTCTTGATCCTATACAAGCTTATATTGGGCAAAATATTGATATGAATCGTGCAAATGAAATGCGTCCATTATTAAAAAATTTAACAACTATCGCTCAAAAACACCAAGTTGCTATTGTTTTAATTGGACATATGAATAAGGGAAAAGGATCAAAATCATCATATCGCAATTTAGGAAGTATTGATATTCCTGCTGCTGCACGTAGTGTACTCATATGTGGTGAAATTAAAAATCAAGAAGGTGTAAGAGCAGTTGCTCAAGACAAATCAAGTCTTGCACAACGTGGAAAGCCTTTTGCTTTTCGTTTTAATGATGAAGGATTTGAATGGTTAGGTGAATATGAAATAGATGCTGATGAATTACTAGATGGATTGAAACGATATACTGATAAAGATCGTGCAAAGGATTTTCTCCAACGAGAACTTAAAAATAGTCCAACAAAGGCAAAAGTCATGTATGACAAAGGAAGTAAATTAGTTTTTTCAAAACGCACACTTGATCAAGCAAAAGCTGAGCTAGATGTCAAATCATTTAAAGAAGGTAAATCATGGTATTGGAAGTTAAATTAACATTGCAAGGTTGCAGACTATCTAGGGACTTACAATCTTGCAACCTTCCTTTTAAGTATTGCCTTTGTTACTTTTGCGAAAGTAACTCACAAGCACTTTTGTCAAAAACAAAAGATGCATTGCGCTCTACGAGGTTTCCTTTATGAGTGAACATATAACTAGGACTATCAGTGCTATGCTTGAAAAAAGAAATGAAAATCACAATAGCCTTAAATTTATCGCTCATAATGTTGATCCAAGTCGTAAAAATCAAAATATTGAATATAAAAACATGAAAATTCAATCAGCATATCATTTATTATTTGATGATGCTCTGAAACGATATAACACTAAACAAACAAGACATGATAGAGTCATCAAGAATTACTATGAAAAAATAAGAACAAGCAAACAAGAAAAACCATTTCACGAAGTTATTATACAAATTGGCAATAAAGATGATACGAATGCAACTTCTCCAGAAGGTGAACTTGCTAAAACAATTCTTGATGAATATATGCAATCTTTTCAAGAAAGAAATTCTTCACTCTTTGTATTCTCTGCTCACTTGCATATGGATGAAGAAACACCACATCTTCATATTGATTTTATTCCTTATACTACAAATAGTAAGCGAGGATTGGATACAAGGGTATCTTTAAAACAAGCACTTTCTAAATTAGGATTTAAAGGTGGTAGTCGTAGTGATACCGAATGGAATCAATGGATAGTATCAGAAAAACAAGTCCTAGCTAAAATCATAGAAAAATATAATATTAAATGGTTAAAGCTAGGGACACACGAAAAACATTTAAGTGTCTTAAATTATGAAAAGAAAATGCGACAAGAAGAAATCAACACATTATCATCTACTATTTCTCAATTAAGCCAACAAAAAGAAACACTTACCGATAATATAGAACAAGTAAAAAATGAAATTAGTGAAATAGAAGAAAAGCTATATATATAGTCTAAAAGAAGATGAACAAGAATTTATTAACTTAACTCAAGAAATCAACAAAGAAGAATTATGGTATATACCCGAACCATCAAAATTAATGACTGTTAAAACGTATCAACATAAACTAATAAAACCATTTATTAAAAGACTTAGAAAGATTGTTGATATTGTTGTAACTCAATACAACAAACTTTTTCGAGAAGTAAAGCAATTACGAAAAGAAGTTTTCTCATTAAAACAATATATCAATCCATTAGAGGATGAAGTTATTTTGCTTCGCAATGAGAACAGAAAATTTCGCAATCAATTAAGTAAACTTTCAAAAATTTTAGGTAAAGATGAAATGAAAGAAATGCTAGAAAAACCAATCAGAAAGAAGGGAAAGACTTATGATAAACAAAGATAATACAAATAATAAAATACAATTTGAAAAGATTGGAGATATTTATTATCCAGTATTTAATGATATGCAACCATCATTAGGCTTTTATGCTAAAAAAAGAAAAGATTTTCTTAAAAAATATTATCCCTATCAATATGTACAATTGCTTAAGGATAAGCAATATAAGAAACGATTATTTATTCTTAATTGTTATTGTGAACAATTATATCAAAAACGAAAGGAAAAATACTAAAAAGATATACAACAATAAGTAAAACACAACTCAAAAATATATCTACTGAGATACAAATGAATACTCTTAATGAATATGTTTATCAAACAAAGGAGGTGATTTTTGATGGCAAAGATTTTAAAATTACCGAATAGTTATGGCAGTGTGTCAAAAATGAGCAATGCCTCTCGTCGCAGAAAACCATATATAGTTCGTGTTACCACTGGTTATACCTTAAATGAAGAAAGTGGTATTCGAAAAGTACCAATAAGTGATTATATCTATCCATTTATTAAAAATTGGTATGAATCATCTCATTGTGATCGTCTATTGCATACTGAAGAACAAAAACCATTTAAATACAGAAACTACTATAATAGTTACTTCTTACCTTTGATGGAACAACTTGGTTTTGACCAAACTCCACATTGTTGTCGACACACTTATATTTCTTTACTTGCTGAAGCAGGTGTATCACCTACTTATTCAAAGATGATTGTAGGGCATAAAGGTGCAATGACAATGACTGAGAAAGTCTATACACACATTGATATGAAAATATTAATTGATGCAGTTAATCAGATGTATTATCCTGAAAATATTAAATCTTTTATTCAATAAAAACTCGCATAAATTGATATAAAATGAATAAACTATTTGTGATGGATATGTGTTGACTTTTTCTACTGACATGTTATTATATGTATGTAGATAAAGGTCGGTATGGAGACCTCAAAAACCCATGTCCATTGGTCGGAGCAGAGACCTAAAACCTGCTCCAATTGCAGAGATAACTGCTAAAAATCAAAGGGCGAGCAATCGCCCTTTATTATTTCATAGAAACGGAGTGAAAATATGGCTGAACAAACTTCTTTTAAAACAAGAGTAAAAGAAATCGCAATAACTGAATCAAAGAATTATAAAGATGTTTTTGTTGACCATCAATATCTCATCTGTTCTAAAGGTTTCAAAAAAAGAGATTATTATATTCTATCTGCTGAAAAAGATAATTTTCTTCATCTCGTTGGAATCAATACGGATTTATCTGCCGCTTCCTTTTTTGATAAATGTTATGATGGAACTTTGAATGAAGATGACTTTGATTTTAATAAAGAAGGAAAAAACGAAAATAGTATTAAAGGTTCAGTCAGAAGAAAAATTAAATCTTTAGAAAAAATTAGCACTTTATTTCAAGATGATATTTTGATCGAAGAAGATTTTAGAAAAAATAAAATCGTATGTGCTATAGCCACTACTGATACACAAATAACACTTGGTTTCTCTGATGGAACTGTATCAAGACCTAAAACATTATTAAAGGGTAATGAATTAAAAACAAATCCATTAACTGTTGATTTAGTCTTATCAAAGAAAAGAAATGAGAAGAAATTTAATAAAATAGTCATTGGCAATACTGAACTTGTTAAAGAGTTTAGCGATAAAATCTCTAATTTAATCACTGAAGAAATAAAATAACAAATAATCATAGGAACTTCTAAATTGGAATTCCTTTTTTTATAGTGTTACATATTTGAGAATATGTGGTGAGAACTTTGTTGCATACTTGTTACATATATGTTGCATACCGTTTTTAATTTATAAAAACAGAAAAAAACTCAAATCGAGTTTTAGCCGATAAATAAAGGCTTTTGACGATTTGAGTTTCTTTGAATTTCTCTGAATAAACGTATAAATTAACGTTTTGAGAATTGTGGAGCACGACGAGCTTTTTTAAGACCGTATTTTTTACGTTCTTTAACACGTGCATCACGAGTAAGGAATCCAGCAGCTTTTAAAGTTGGTCTATAATCAGTACCAGCTTGCAATAATGCTCTTGAGATACCATGACGAATAGCTCCAGCTTGTCCAGAGTATCCACCACCATAAACATTTACTTTAATATCAAATTGTGATGTTGTATTAGTTAATTCTAATGGTTGATTAACAATCATTAACAAAACATCTGATGGTAAGTATTCTTTAGCTGGTTTATCGTTAATTACGATATTTCCTGTACCTGGTGTCAAAATAACACGAGCTACAGAAGATTTTCTACGTCCAGTTCCTCTATATTGTACATTTGCCATTTTTCTGTTCTTCCTCCTTACCCTTTAATCTTCAATTCTTCTGGTTTTTGTGCTGCATGTGGATGTTCACTACCTGCATAAACAAATAATTTCATCCCTTGTTTTCTACCTAATGTGTTATGTGGTAACATACCTTTTACTGCTGCTTCAACCCAACCAGTTGGATTTTGATCTTTGAATTGGCGAGCAGTTTTAACTTTTAAACCACCTAACCATCCAGAGTGATGATAGTAATTTACTGTATCTAATTTTTTTCCAGTCATTACTACTTTATCAGCATTAACAATAATTACATAATCACCAGTATCCACATGTGGTGTATAAGTAGGTTTATTTTTCCCTCTTAATACTGATGCTACTTCTGATGCTAAACGACCTAAAGTTAAGTCAGTTGCATCAACTACATACCATTTTCTTTCAATTGTGGCTACATTAGCCATAGTTGTTTGTCTCATCTAATTTTTTCTCCTTTATCCTTACCGGGGACTTTAGAGTTCATAAGAACATTTTTATTATAAGTACTTCATAACTTAATGTCAATCTTTTTTCTACAAATAAATCACCTTTATATCCAACGTTTTTTACAACTAAATTTTATTCATTTAAATAAAAATATACAATAATTATCTTTTTAACTCGAACATCCTTCCACTTATAAAATAATGATCTTAAACATCAAACAAAAAAACCTAGAAAATATTTTAAGTATCTTCCAGATTCTATAAACCTATCATATATTTATATTCTTTTAATTACTAAGTGATATATTCAGGAACACAAAAACTCTAACGATAATCTAAGTACTTTTTTTATCTGCTCCACCTTATCAAAATTATGATTTGCTCCTTTAATTGGAATAAATTTAGCAGTATCAATAAATTTAGGTACATATATTTTAGATATTTCAAATGGAACAGTCGTATCCTCTGTACCATGAACCAACAATAAATCATTAGTATAAATATTTAATCCATCATAAAAATTACGATCTAATATATCATCAACAAAACTTTGTGAAATTTCATAGCCACCATGATCATATAATCCATCTACATTCGCTTCTACTTTACCAGTTAAATAATCCAATGCCATAGGTAAGTTAAATGCTGGTGCCCATAAAACCAATTTTTTTATTTCCTTAGGATAAAGTTTAGCAAGTTCACTTGCTATCGCTCCTCCCATAGAATGACCTAAAACATAGACTTCTGTACAATTTTCCATTTTTAAAGCTTCTTCTAAGATTACTCTAGCACAGGCTAATTCATCTTTAAATGTCATATCTTTAAAATTAAGATCACTTTCACCACTACCTAAAAAATCAAATCTAAACGATGCTATTCCTTTAGCTTCCAACATTCTTGATAATTGAACATAACAAAATTTTGTTCCTGTTTTCTGCCCTGTAAAACCATGAAAAATCAAACACACTGGATGTTTATCACAGTTTGGCTTATGAAAAAATCCACGCATTACTCCCTTTGGAGTAGGTATTTCACAATAGTGTTGCATTATAATACCTCATGCGCTTTTTTAAAACGCTTAATCCCATCATTATTTATATATTGATTTGTGATATCACGAATATTATCCTCACCAAAATCTCCACCAATAAACAAACAAGTATCCATAATTTCATTAGTTAAAACAGTCCAAAGTTCATCACTAAAATCTTCATCATGAATCATCTCTTTTACTATTTTCATACAATTATCAATATATTTATCTTTATTAATCTCCGTAATACCTTCCACTACTTATTCTCCTTTGCTAATTCCTTAATAACATATCCTGCAATCATCAAACCCGCAACACTTGGAACAAAACTAACACTCCCTGGAGTTGCCCCATCAACTTTTTGAGGTAATTCCTCTGAATATAATACTATACATTTTTTTATACCTCTTTGCTTTAACTCTCTACGCATTACCCTTGCCAGCGGACAAACACTAGTTTTATAAATATCTGTTATTTTAAAACATTCAGGCTCTAATTTATTCCCTGTTCCCATTGATGAAATAATAGGAATCTTTAATTTATAACAATTTTCAATTAAAGCAATTTTTGCTTTCACTGTATCGATTGCATCAATCACAAAATCACAATCACAAAAAATATTTTCCATTCCTTGATCAGGGAGATAGAATTGCTGATATGTTGTAATATTCAAATTAGGATTAATATCCAAGCATCTTTCTTTAGCCACATCTACCTTATTCATTCCTATTGTCGAATGTAATGCATATAATTGACGATTAAGATTAGTTATATCAATCTTATCATGATCAACTAAAACAATCCCACCAATCCCGCATCTTACTAATGCTTCAACAACATAACTCCCAACACCGCCAAGTCCAAAAACTGCTACCTTTTTATTTTGAAGATTTCCAAGCCACTTAGAATCCAACATTCTCAAAATTCTTGCAAACTGTTCCATATTTCACCTCTTGTATATTATAAACCAATCACTTATTTTTATAAAGATAAAGCCATAAAAAAATGTTTAGTCCAATTTAGGACATTTAAGCATAGACCAATAAGGTCCATCCTATAATAAAAACAGGTGGTGATAATTATGGTAGTTTATAAAAGAATCCGTGATCTTCGTGAAGATAAAGATTTAACTCAAAGAGAACTAGCAAACTATCTTAATGTTTCCCAAAAATCTTATTCCCGTTATGAACGCGGAGAAAGAACCATTACTCCCGAAATGTTATCAAAAATTGCCACTTTTCATGAGACTAGTGTTGATTATTTATTAGAACGTACAGATGACAAAACTGCTTACAGTAAAAAAGAGAATCATTCTAATCATTAACTCAAACTTATATTATACATTAATATTTTAGACCATATCAGTCTAAACAGTTCGTTCTTTATCCTCTCTGCCCTATAATTATGCTAGGCGGTGAAAATATGCATTACAAAAGGCTTAAAGAACTAAGAAAAAAAGAAGATCTTACACAACAAAAATTAGCTGACTATTTACATGTCAATCAAAAAACATATTCTAGATACGAACGTGGTGAACATGAAATGACCGCTGATACCTTAGATAAACTAGCCACATTTTACGACACCACAGTTGATTACTTAATTGGTAGAACAGACGATCCTACAAATACAACAAAAAAATAATTAAGCGTTTGGATATAATCCAAACGCTTTATTCATAATCAGCTACATAACCACGATTATCCAATTCTAATTTAGTAACTTGCCAATCTTTAATTAAATCACCAAGTTCTTCCTTAATTCTAACTACACCCATTTTATCTTCACCACGAATAACTGCCATAATTGTTGGTCCAGCACCTGATAAATAAGCTCCTAGAACTTTCTCATCTTTTTCTAATACTGCCATAATTTCATTAAAACCACTAATTAAATCTCCACGATAAGGCTGATGTAAACGGTCTTTAAATCCTAATTTAAGACCTTCATCATAACCATTAATCAATGAAGCAACCATCAATGCTAAATGAGATACATTTTTTATTGCATCACTACGTGGTAAAACCTGTGGCAAAACCGAACGTGACTGCTCAGTCGATAATGTAAATGGAGGAATCAATGTCACAAAACGATAATCATGTTTAACTGGTATATTTAATGTTAGAACTTTTTCTTCTTCCATAACTGATACAGTTAAACCTCCAAAAATTGCTGGAGCAACATTATCAGGATGTCCTTCAATAGCTGTTGCTAATTCAAGAATTGCTTGACGATCTTCAACTTTATCTTTAAAAGCAAAAGCACCAACGATTCCTGCTACAATACATGTCGAACTGCTTCCTAAACCACGAGTATATGGAACATCTCCACTACATTCAATATTTACCCCATGATAATCTAAACCACAAACTGTAGCTGCTCTTTTAAAAGCTTGATAAGTCATATTTTCTTCATTACAAAATTGCTTAGGGCATCCTGTAATATTGATCCCTTGATTGGATAACTCAAAGGTGAAAGTGTTATACAAAGTAAGTGCTAATCCAGCTACATCAAATCCTGGACCTAAGTTAGCACTAGTTGCAGGTACTTTAACTTTTACTTTCATGTCAGCCTCCTATAATGCTTCAATTTCAGATTTTATAAAACTAATAATTTCTGTTTTATCAATAGCTTTTTTATGCAGGATTTCGCGTTCTTTAATTCCTGCCAATGCTTTAGGAATAGGAACTCCTGTTTTTTCATTTAATTTATTAATTGCACTATAAACATCAAGTTCTTCACCATAAATTGCTTGATATACAGATTCTGGGAATTTATATGGTGAAGCTGTAGATAGTAAAACTGTTTTTGTATTATCACCAGTATCTTTTTGATATTGTTTTAGTACACCATAACCAATCGCTGTATGAGTATCTAATAAATATCCTGTTTCATTAAAACATTCTTTTATAGTATCTAAAACTTTATCCTCACTTAGATATCCTGCTTTAAACTGATCTTTGATTCTAACAAAAATCTCCTCATCTACCTCATAAATACCTTCATGATTTAATTTATCCATATAACCACGAACTTTTTCACCATCACCATCAGCCATAAACCATACAAGCCTTTCAAGATTGCTTGAAACTAAAATATCCATTGCTGGTGCATTTGTTTTATAAAATTCACGATTAGCATCATACTTACCTGTAGTAAAAAAATCAGTTAAAATATTATTTTTATTTGATGCACAAATAAATTTATTAATTGGAAGTCCCATTAATTTGGCAAAATATCCTGCTAAACAATTACCAAAATTACCACTAGGAACACAAAAATTTATTCTATCCCCTAAATTAATTTCATTATTTCTTACTAATTCAAAATAACTATGGAAATAATAGACGATTTGAGGAATTAGTCTCCCAACATTGATTGAATTAGCAGATGATAAAAATACATTATGCTTATCACTAGCAGCTTTCAATTCTTCTGAAGCAAAAGCCTTTTTTACTGCTGTTTGTGCATCATCAAAATTACCATGAATACCAATAACTTTTACATTATTACCAGTTTGGCTAACCATTTGCTGCTGTTGAATTGCAGATACCCCATCTAAAGGATAAAAAACTTTAATACATGTTCCTTCAACATCTTTAAATCCTTCTAATGCTGCTTTACCTGTATCACCACTAGTTGCTGCTAAGATCATTACTTCTCTTTGTTCATCTAATTGCTTTAATGATAATGTCATTAAATAAGGTAATAATGACAATGCCATATCTTTAAAAGCAGCAGTCTGTCCATGAAATAATTCAGCTACATAAACATCACCAGCTTTTTTTACTGGAACTACGATTTCTGGAAACAGCCCCTTACCATAGGCATTTAAACAAGCTTCATGAATCAATGTCTTTCCATCTTCAGGAACAAAAGTACTTAAGACTTCTGTAGCTAAGTCAACATAATTTAATTTAGATAATTCTTTTAAATCTACTTTTGTAAAATCAAAGTTTGGTACTAACAGTCCCCCATCTTCCCCTATTCCTTGAACAATTGCTTGATAAAAATTAATTTCTTTTTGAAGATTACGAGTACTTATATATTTCTTTTCCATTGTTTATCCCCCTGTTTGATTTAAATTATTGTATACAATTTAATTAGAGAAGTCAATACATTGTTATTATAACATAATTAGACAAAATAACTGTGATTATTTCAATTATTATTGTTTATCATTGACTATTGTATACAATCATGTTAATATGTCATAAATTAGGAAAATGGAGGACTGGACATGTTATCTATGGGCATAAGTTTAACAATTACGATTACTAGTAATTCTATTATTACGCCTATTAAATAATAAACGGTTCTAGTATTTATTAAATATATAAGGGCCTTTATTTAAAGGTCTATTTTTATTATAAACAGGGGGATTATGAGATGAAAATCGGAATTATCGGATTAGGGACTGTTGGTTATGGGGTAGTAGAAATTCTAACTAACGAAAAAGAACGCCTATCAAAAGCCATCAATGAAGAAGTAGTAATTAAATATGGTTGTGGATTAGAAGAAATTGATTTACCTGATGGAATTATTTATACTAAAGATTTTAATGATGTTATTAATGATGATGAAATTGATGTTGTAGTAGAGTTAATAGGTGGAACTACTATTGCTAAAACAATTATATTAAATGCGATAAATAAAGGTAAACATGTTGTTACTGCAAATAAAGCTTTACTTGCTCATGATGGTAAAGAGATTTTTATGGCTGCCAAAAAAAATAATGTTCATATATTTTATGAAGCTAGTGTTGGTGGTGGGATTCCTGTATTAGTTAGTCAAAAAGAGAGCTTAGTAGCAAATAATACTAAAGAGATTATAGGAATTTTAAATGGTACAACAAATTTTATCTTAACTTTAATGGAAAATGAAAATTTAGATTTTGATGAAGCTTTGACCATTGCTGATGGCTTAGGCTATGTTGAAGCTAATCCTGCTTTAGATTTAGATGGCATTGATGCTGCCCATAAAATATGTATCTTAGCTCAAAACGGATTTAAAAAATTTATTGATTTTGACAAAATCAGTGCTACAGGTATTCGTGATGTTACAAAAATTGATATGGACTATGCAAAAAAATTAGGCTATCGTTTTAAAATGATTGCCCAGGCAAAAGAAATTAATGATGGTATCGGAATTGATGTAGCTGCTACACTAGTTAGTAAAAAAGAACTAGTTGCAAATGTCATGGATGCATATAATGTAGTAGAAATAGATAATGATTATGTTGAAAATGTAATTTACTATGGTAAAGGTGCTGGTCGTTATGTCACTGCTTCTGCAGTAGTTAGCGACATCATCAAAACTTCTCAAATAGAAAGATGGTCTCATGATTATGAAGATTGTCCAAACATCTATCCAATTACCAAATCTAAATATTATCTTAGAGCTAGTAAACCATTAGATGTTGACTATGAAATGTATTTTACAGAAAAACGTGATCATATATACATAACTCATGAAATTGAGTTAGCTGATTTAACAACAGTATTAAATGATGAAGAATACACAATTTTTAAAGTGAGGGGATAAAATGAACATAATTGTCCAAAAATTTGGAGGAACTTCTACTCGTTCAAGAGAATCACGTTCAATGATGTACAACAATATTATCCGTGAGATTAACAATGGAAATAAAGTAGTAGCTGTTGTATCTGCTATGGGACGTTATGATGATCCCTATGCAACTGATACCTTACTATCAATTGTTAATACTAAGCAATTGACTGATGAAGAAATTGATCGCTTAACTAGTATTGGAGAAACAATTTCTACTTTAGTATGTAAAAGTGAGTTAGCTACACTAGGTTATCGTGCAGCTACCATTACAAACTCTGAATTAGGTATTGTTACTGATTCAACGTTTAACAATGCTACAATTAATAAAGTAGAGGGTAAAGATATTCTTGAAAAATTAAAATATGCTGATATTGTTTTTTGCCCAGGTTTCCAAGGTCATTCAGTACATGGCAAAATTACTACTCTTGGTCGTGGTGGAAGTGATCTATCAGCAGTAGCTATTGGTGTAGCTATTGATGCTAGCGAAATAGAAATATATAGTGATGTTAATGGTATCTATACTGCAGATCCTAGATTAGTACCTGATGCTATTAAATTAGATTGCATAAGTTATGCTGAAATGTTAGAACTGGCTAAAAATGGTGCAAAAGTCTTAAATCACCGTTGTGTTCAGTTAGCTGCTAGTCATAATATTGCTATTCATGCCCGTTCGTCATTTGAAGATATAAACGGAACATATGTTATAGGAGATGATCGCATTATGAAAGAAAATTTAAATCAATTAATTATTTCTGGTATTACTGGTTCACAAAATGAAGCTCGTATTACATTAGTAAAAGTTGATGCAACAAATAACAGTGCTGGTAGTCTATTTGAAAAAATTGCTGAAGCTGGTGTTAATGTCAATGTTTTTAATCAAGCTTTAGTTGGGGGCGGAAGAATGGATATCTCATTAGTAATTAGTGATACTGATGTCCCAACAGTTGTTGATATTATCAATGATTTGAAACCTCAGTTAAACGCTGATCGTATCATTGTACGTGGAAATATTGGTAAAGTATCTGTTATTGGTGTTGGAATCAAAAATAATCGTGGAATGTTCCAAAAAGCATATAATACATTAAATAATAATAGTATTAATGTAGAAATGACATCATGTTCAGAAATAAATATCTCTTGTTATATTGATCGTGATGATGTAAAAAGAGCGCAAATCTTATTGCATGAAGCATTTTTAGGAAAGGAAAGATAAAAAAATGAAAAAATATAAAATTGCTATTGTAGGAGCTACTGGAGCTGTAGGAAGAGAAATGCTTAGATGTATTTTTCAATTTAATTTTCCATTTGAAAGTATTAAATTATTAGCATCAGCTCGTAGTGCAGGAAAAATTATTGAATTTGAAAACAAAAAATTTACAGTCGAAGAATTAACTGAAGATAGTTTTAAAGGAATTGATGTAGCATTTTGGTCTGCAGGAGGAAGCATTTCTGAAAAGTATGTTCCATTTGCAGTTAAAGCTGGTTGTATAAATATTGATAACACAAGTCATTTTAGAATGGATCCTAATGTTCCTTTAGTAGTACCAGAAGTAAATGGTGAAGCTTTAAGAAATCATAAAGGAATCATCGCTAATCCTAACTGTACTACTATTCAAATGGTTAGTGCTTTAAATCGTTTAAATGAATATTTTGATATTGAAAGAATTATTGTTTCTACTTATCAAGCAGTATCTGGAGCAGGTGTTGCAGGAATGGAAGAATTATATCGTCAATCTCAAGAAGTTTTAGAGGGTAAAGAACCAGTTGCTAAAACACTACCATGTGCTAGTGATAAAAAACATTTCCCAATTGCTTTTAATTGTATTCCACAAGTTGATAAATTTGATCTAGATAATCATTTTTCTAAAGAAGAAATGAAAATGGTTAATGAAACTAAAAAAATCTTTAACAAAGATATCAAGGTTAATGCTACATGTGTAAGAGTACCTGTACTTCGTGGACATTCTGAATCAGTATATATTGAAACTAAAAAACCAATTGATATTGATAAAGTATTTGAACTATTAAATAATTCTACTGGTGTAGAGCTATATGATGATCTTGAAAATCAAATTTATCCAATGGCTAACTTATTTGTTGGTGATGAATTAGTACATGTTGGACGAGTTCGCAAAGATTTAGACAATCCTAATGGATTAAGTTTATGGGTTGTAGCGGATCAATTAATGAAAGGTGCTGCTTATAATTCAGTTGATATTGGTCTAAAAATGATTGAAATGGGTCTTATATAATAAGAGGAACTTTGTAAATACAAAGTTCTTTTCATTTTATTTAATTTTTAAAGCTCTATTAATATCTTTAAATTGTTAAAAATCCTTTTATTCATCCCCTCTTCAGGGTTTATCTCTTAAAAAACTTCTAAACCATCCAGCTTATAATTAAACACAGTTTTTAAAAACTAATAATACTTTCTACCTTTTAAATATTGTATATACTAAATTAGATAATTTAATAAACATTTAAGAATTATTTTTATTCTTTCACCCGTTTTCTTTTAAATTAGATGTCTATACTAATAACGAGGTGAGAAAATGGAAATAATTAGAGAAAATAAAAAATTAATCTATCAATTATTTATTGCAATACTTGTTATGGCAATAATATGCCTATTATTATATAAACCTTTTGAACATTTATTAAATAATCCTGAAACATTGAAAAATGAACTAAGTCAATTGGGACATTGGGGAAAATTAATTTTAATATTGATGATGACTATACAAGTAGTCTTTGTTTTTTTACCAGGAGAGATTATTGAAGTTGCTTCAGGATTTTGTTATGGTACTTTTGAAGGAATGGCAATTTGTTTACTTGGTGCAATACTAGGGACAATTATAATATTTTGGTTAGTTGAAAGATATGGAATTAAATTTGTTAATAAATTTTATAATCAAGAAAAATTAAATGAAATATATTTTTTAAAAAGCAAAAAAAATATTGAACTAATAATTTTTATTATTTTTTTTATTCCTGGCACCCCAAAAGACATCCTTACATACTTTGCACCGTTCACTCGAATTAAATTATCTACTTTCTTATTAATTACCACAGTAGCTAGAATACCTTCAATTATAACTAGCACAATTGGCGGTAATGCACTATCTAATCAAAATTATCATTTTACAATTACTGTTTTTATAATTACAGGTATTATTTCTATTCTTGGTCTTTTTGCATATAAATCTTATATTAATAGACAACATAAGAATCTTTAGAAAATCTTTTGATTTCACTTCTGTTATTCTTAAACCTAATCATTTATAATTAATATGAAAAAAGGTAAAGGAATGAATCAAGATAATATTTTAATTGTAGAAGATGAAATTGAAATTGCTAAAGCGATTGAAATATATTTGAAATCTCAAGGCTACAATGTTTTTATAGCAAATAATGGACTAGCTGGTTTAAAAATAATTGAACAGAATAACATCCATCTAGCAATTGTTGATATAATGATGCCAATAATGGATGGAATTGAAATGACAATGAAAGTTCGAGAAAATTATGATTTTCCAATTATTTTTTTATCAGCTAAATCAGAGGATATAGATAAAATAACTGGATTAAATATAGGTGGAGACGATTATGTTACTAAACCATTTGTACCAATGGAACTTTTAGCTCGTGTATCATCTCAACTACGTCGCTATCATAAATTTTTAAATATGATTAATAAAAAACAAGAAGAAAGTAATAAGTATATTGTTGGTGGATTAGAGTTAGATTTGGATACTAAGGAAGTTACTATTGATGGAAAATTAGTAAAAGTAACACCTATTGAACTAAAAATTTTAGAGTTATTAATGGAAAAACCTGGTCGAGTCTTTTCAAGTGAACAAATATATGAAAACGTTTGGAATGAAGCTGCTATTAATACAGAAACTGTAATGGTACATATTCGTAATCTAAGAGAAAAAATTGAAATTACCCCTAGTAATCCCCAATATTTAAAAGTTGTTTGGGGAGTTGGATATAAGATTGAAAAACAGTAGGTGATGAAATGAAGAAAAAGAAAATTATTTTTTCGATTTTAACTATTATAATTATATTTATTAGTAGTGCTAGTGTGTACTATTGTTATAATGTTGTTGAAAAAAGTAATAAAAAAAGTATAAATTTTACTAATAATACTATTCTTTATGATATTTTAGATAATGTTTATCCTCTTAGTTTTCAGCTTGATAACGTTGGTAAAAAGGAAGGTATTCCTAAATATCTTACTGCTAATGAAGAAGCTAGTGATACATTTTATCGTAATAACATTTTATATAGCAGAGAGCTAATGTCAGAAAAGAAAAATATTAAATATTATGCTGAAGGTAATAATAATAAACTGGGTAATACTAATGATGACATAAAAAACATTCAAAACAATGCAGATTTAATAGATAAATATCAATGGTATTTAAAAATAGCTTTTAATGAAAAAGGTGAACTTACATATGATACATTAGGATGTCCAATAGCTGGTAATCAAAATTATGAATTAGTATGGAACAACTTTAAACAAACTTATTTTCAATATTTAGATGAATATGATACAAATGCAATTCTACATAATCCTATTAATATTACAATTTATTTTGCAGTACCATATAAACTCAATACTAATTCTATTGATGCAATTGCCTATTACAATGAAAGTAATTTAAATAATACTAATGTTGAAACCATTATTCCCTTTGCATTTATCGCTATTATCACAGTATGTTTATATATGCTTTTATATCCATATGAAATAGTTAAAGAAGTTGGTATCTTTAAATATCCTGCTAAAATTAAACTAGAGCCATTAGTTATTGGTATTGTTTTATCTTATATTGGCATTATTATGATAATACATGGTTTAATTATTGATACATTAAATGGCTATTATATCAATAAATTAACTATAATTGGATTTGGTCAACATAGTGAATTAATTCTTGGAGCAATGAATATTTTATCATGGGCAGGATTACTATTTTTATCAATGTTTTGTATATTTTACTTAAAATCAATATTTAAAGTTGGATTTATTAACTTTATAAAAAATAATACTATTTGTATCTGGTTATTTCAAAATATAAATAAATTAATTAATAAAGTTAGTAGTTTTGATATAAATGATGATATAACGCATGTTTTGCCATTAGTTGATCATGAGATCCTTCTTCCACAATACGACCACCATCAATATAGAAAATTTTATCGCTATTTTTGATGGTAGAAAGTCGATGAGCAATAATAAACGATGTCCGTCCTTTCAGAAGTTGTTGTAGTCCTTCTTGTAACAATTCTTCTGTTTTTGTATCAATACTGGAGGTTGCTTCGTCTAAAATTAAAATTTTGGGATCTGCCAGTAAAGCACGAGCAAATGAAATTAATTGGCGTTGTCCT